>BNJT01000318.1_pt1 | contig 270597 bp, 341 predicted proteins | sample 8540491 | NCBI WGS metagenome assembly BNJT01 (sample SAMD00202455, study PRJDB9452) | human saliva metagenome | host: Homo sapiens | reverse complement strand
TTTATCTCTTGCGTGAGTTGGGACATTTCGAAGAAGCAAAGATCAATGCTCATGACTACTTGAGACTAGTACCAGATGATATTCAGATGCAAGAACTTTTTGAAACACTTTAAGAAATAAAAAATTCAAGCTCTATTTTATGAATTATGAACTCCCTTTACAGTGGATAGTGGAAAATGTCGCTAGAAACTATATTGGGAGTTTTTTGTGTTAATTATAACGTTTTTCGAATAGTATAGAAAAGGAGTGAGATATGTTTGTTGCAAGAGTAAGTAAAGGTAAAATAGTCAATGTATTAGAGGAAAAGTGTGAGAAGCAAGAATATTTTTGTCCAGCATGTGGGGGGAAGGTTCTTTTACGTCAAGGGAAAAGGGTGCGAACACATTTTGCACATGAATCCCTAAAAGATTGCTTATTTTCCTTTGAAAATGAAAGCCCAGAGCACCTAAACAATAAGGAAGTTCTCTACAAATGGTTAAAAAATGAGACAACAGTCCAATTGGAATATCCAATTCAAGAGATTAAACAAATTGCAGATGTATTTGTAAATAGTAAACTAGCTCTGGAAGTTCAGTGTAGTTATTTATCAAAAGAAACACTTAAAGAGAGAAGTGAAGGATATCGAAATCAAGGATTTCAAGTTCTTTGGTTATTAGGAAAAAAACTGTGGCTGAAGGAACGCTTGACATCTTTGCAATATCATTTTCTTTATTTTAGTCAAAATATGGGATTTTATGTTTGGGAGTTGGATCAAGATAAACAGGTTTTAAGACTTAAATACCTTCTTCATCAAGATTTACGTGGTAAACTTCATTATAAAATAAGAGAATTTTCCTTTTACAAAGGGAGCCTTTTAGATATTTTTAGAGTTCCATTTAAGAGACAAAATATTAGTAGCTTTCGAGTTCTTCAAGATAAAAAAATATCTGTCACTATATACAGCAGCAATTGTACTATCAAAATCCTTTTTTTGGATGAAACAGCAAGCAGAAGCTTATCAGAAGGGTGAAAACCTTTTAACCCTTGCTTTGAAAGACTGGTATCCTCAAATTAAACCAATAGTAGCAAATGATTTTTGTCAAATAAATCAAGATTTAAGTTCCTACTATAAGGACTTTCAGACCTATTACCAAAAAAAGACTCAAAATGATTTTCAGAACCTTTATCCACCAGCCTTTTATCACCAATATTTCAGAAAAAATGTGGTAAAATAGAAAGGATGGAGGAATCTAATGGTATTACAACGACATGAAATAAACGAAAAAGACACATGGGATCTATCAACTATCTACTCAACTGACCAGGCTTGGGAAGAAGCTTTAAAAGAAGCATCAGAAAAAATTGAGAGTGCAAGTCAGTATGAAGGTCATCTTTTAGACAGTGCAGATAGTTTGCTTACGATTACTGAATTTTCACTTGAAATGGAACGCCAGGTTGAAAAACTATATGTCTATGCACATATGAAAAATGATCAAGACACGCGTGAAGCTAAGTATCAAGAGTACTATGCTAAAGCTATGACACTCTACAGTCAATTAGAACAAGCTTTTTCATTTTATGAGCCAGAATTTATGGAACTGAGTGAAGAGCAGTACAAACACTTTCTTGAGTCTCAACCAAAATTGCAAGTTTATCAACACTACTTTGATAAACTATTGCAAGAGAAAGAGCATGTGCTTTCACAGCGCGAAGAAGAATTACTGGCCGCTGCTGGAGAAATCTTTGGTTCGGCAAGTGAAACATTTGCGATTTTGGATAATGCAGATATCGTCTTTCCTTATGTATTGGATGATGATGGTAAAGAGGTTCAGTTATCTCACGGAACCTACACACGTTTGATGGAGTCTAAGAATCGTGAAGTTCGCCGTGGTGCTTATCAAGCTCTGTATGCAACTTATGAGCAATTCCAACATACTTATGCTAAAACATTGCAAACAAATGTTAAAGTTCAAAACTATCGTGCAAAAGTTCGCAACTATAAGAGCGCTCGTCATGCAGCTCTAGCGGCTAATTTTGTACCAGAGAGTGTTTACGATCAATTAGTGGCAGCAGTTCGTAAGCATTTACCTCTCTTGCATCGTTACCTTAATCTTCGTTCAAAGATTTTAGGGATTTCAGATTTAAAGATGTACGATGTATACACACCACTTTCATCTGTCGAATATAGTTTTACTTATGAAGAAGCTTTGAAGAAAGCAGAAGAAGCTTTATCAGTATTGGGTGACGATTACTTAGATCGTGTGAAACGTGCCTTTAGCGAGCGTTGGATTGATGTTTATGAAAATCAAGGCAAGCGTTCGGGAGCCTATTCGGGTGGTTCATATGATACCAATGCTTTCATGCTCCTCAATTGGCAAGATAATTTGGATAATCTCTTTACTCTAGTTCATGAGACAGGTCACAGTATGCATTCAAGCTATACACGTGAAAACCAACCTTACGTTTATGGTGACTACTCAATTTTCTTAGCTGAAATTGCTTCAACAACCAATGAGAATATTTTAACTGAAAAACTATTGGAAGAAGTAGAAGACGACGCAACGCGCTTTGCTATTCTCAATAATTTCTTAGATGGTTTCCGTGGAACAGTTTTCCGTCAAACTCAATTCGCTGAGTTTGAACACGCTATTCACCAAGCTGACCAAAATGGTCAAGTTTTGACAAGTGATTTCCTAAATAACCTTTATGCAGAGCTAAACCAAGAATACTATGGATTGAGTAGGGAAGATAATCCTGAGATCCAATACGAGTGGGCTCGTATCCCACATTTCTACTATAACTACTATGTTTATCAGTATTCTACTGGTTTTGCAGCAGCCTCAGCCTTGGCTGAAAAGATTGTCCATGGTAGCCAAGAAGACCGTGACCGTTATATCGATTACCTCAAGGCAGGTAAGTCAGATTATCCTCTAAATGTGATGAGAAAAAGCGGGAGTCGATATGGAGAAGGAGGACTATCTTAACGATGCCTTTGCAGTCTTTGAACGTCGTTTAAATGAGTTTGAAGCCCTTGTGGAAAAATTAGGATTAGTATAAGATGGTTGAATCGTATAGTAAAAATGCCAACCATAACATGCGTCGCCCTGTCGTCAAGGAAGAAATTGTAGACTTGATGCGTCAGCGCCAAAAGCAGGTGACTGGATCTCTGAAAGAACTGGAAGACTTTGCCCGTAAGGAAAAATATTCCCATTATTCCCCATGAAACGGTTGCTTATTTCCGTTTCCTTATGGAAACTATGCAACCTAAAAACATTTTAGAAATCGGGACGGCTATCGGTTTTTCAGCCCTCTTGATGGCAGAACATGCGCCAAAGGCCAAGATTACAACCATTGACCGCAATCCAGAAATGATTGGTTTTGCCAAGGATAATTTTGCCCAGTTTGATAGTCGCAAGCAAATCACGCTTTTAGAGGGAGATGCGGTAGATGTCTTATCTACACTGACAGAGTCTTATGATTTCGTCTTTATGGACTCTGCCAAGTCCAAATACATCGTCTTTCTGCCAGAAATCTTAAAACACTTGGAAGTTGGAGGTGTGGTTGTCTTGGATGACATTTTCCAAGGCGGTGATGTTGCCAAGGATATTATGGAAGTCCGTCGTGGCCAGCGCACCATTTATCGAGGCCTTCAAAGACTATTTGACGCAACCTTAGACAATCCAGGACTCACTGCAACATTAGTACCTCTGGGGGACGGCATTCTTATGCTTCGTAAAAATGTAGCAGATGTTCAATTGCCTGACAGCGAATGATTTTCAGAAAAATTTAAGAAAATATAGTAAAATAGATAGGATAACACTTATCTCAAAGGAGTAGACATGAAGAAAAAACTATTGGCAGGTGCCATTACACTATTATCAGTAGCAACTTTAGCAGCTTGTTCGAAAGGTTCAGAAGGTGCAGACCTTATTAGTATGAAAGGGGATGTTATCACAGAACATCAATTTTATGAGCAAGTAAAAAGCAATCCTTCAGCACAACAAGTATTACTTAACATGACTATTCAAAAAGTATTTGAAGCACAATATGGTTCAGAAATTGATGATAAAACGGTTAATGATGTGATTGCTGAGGAAGAAAAAAACAATACGGTGAAAACTATCAACGTGTTCTATCACAAGCAGGTATGACTCTTGAAACTCGTAAAGCTCAAATTCGTACAAGTAAATTGGTTGAGTTGGCAGTTAAAAAGGCAGCAGAAGCTGAATTGACAGATGATGCCTATAAGAAAGCATTTGATGAGTATACACCTGATGTAACGGCTCAAATCATCCGTTTGGACAATGAAGACAAGGCCAAAGAAATTCTTGAAAAAGCCAAGGCTAGTGGTGCTGATTTTGCTCAATTAGCCAAAGATAATTCAACTGATGAAAAGACCAAAGCTAATGGTGGTGAAATCACTTTTGACTCTGCGTCAACAGAAGTTCCTGAGCAAGTTAAGAAAGCTACATTTGCTTTAGAGGTAAATGGAGTGTCTGATGTGATTAAAGCAACGGGAACCCAAGCATATACGAGTCATTTCTATATTGTCAAATTGACTAAGAAAACAGAAAAATCTTCTAATGTAGATGATTATAAAGAAAAATTAAAAAACTATATTTTAACTCAAAAACAAAATGATGCAACTTTTGTTCAAAGCATTATTGGGAAAGAATTACAAGCCGCTAATATCAAAGTGAAGGATCAAGCTTTCCAAAACATCTTTACTCAATATATTGGTGGTGGGGATTCAACTTCAAGTAGTTCTTCAAAATAAAATCATAAAAAAAGAGCCTAGTGCTCTTTTTTTTATTACTAAAATTATCTAACTGAAGGATAAGAGTTTTTTTCTTTCGGAAAAAAATGGTATAATAGCAGACAAAACTAGAAAAATAGACGGACTTTGGGGACAGATAGGTCTCTATCCGATTAGAGTGTGATATATGAAAATTAGCAAAAGGCATCTGTTAAACTTTTCCATTCTGATTCCTTACTTACTGCTGTCAATTTTAGGCTTGATTGTTGTTTATTCGACGACCAGCGCTACCTTGGTACAAGAAGGGAAAAGTGCACTACTATTGGTACGAAATCAGGGTATCTTTTGGGTGCTAAGTTTAATATTAATTGCCATTATTTATAAATTAAAATTAGGGTTCCTAAGAAATGATCGACTAATAAGTTTGGTTATACTTATTGAAATGATCTTATTGTTTTTAGCTCGTTTAATTGGAATTCGTGTTAATGGAGCTTACGGTTGGATTTCAGTAGGTCCTTTAACGATTCAGCCTGCGGAATACTTAAAGATTATTATTATTTGGTATTTAGCCAATTATTTTTCAAAACTTCAAGATGCTGTTGAAGTTTATGATTTTCAGGTTTTGACTCAAAATCAATGGTTTCCCCGTGCATTTAATGATTGGCGATTTGTTATTTTGGTTTTAATTGGGAGTTTGGGGATTTTCCCAGACTTAGGAAATGCCACTATTTTTGGTTTTGGTTGCCTTAATCATGTATACAGTTAGTGGGATTGCCTATCGATGGTTCCTAACTATTCTGGCCATTTTGGTTGGTAGTTCAAGTATGTTTTTATATCTCATTTACTTCATAGGTGTAGATAAATTTTCTCGAGTTCCTGTATTTGGTTATGTAGCTAAGCGTTTCAGTGCTTTCTTTAATCCTTTTAACGATTTAGCAGATGCAGGGCACCAGCTGGCAAATTCCTATTATGCTATGGTAAATGGAGGATGGTTTGGGCTTGGTTTAGGAAATTCAATAGAGAAACGTGGATATCTGCCTGAAGCTCATACAGATTTTGTATTTTCGATTGTAATTGAAGAATTTGGATTGGTAGGAGCTAGTCTAATTTTAGCTCTGGTATTTTTCCTTATTTTACGGATCATCTTAGTTGGAATAAAAAGCTGAAAGTCCATTCAATTCCATGTTTGCTCTTGGTGTTGGGGGAATGATGTTGGTACAGGTATTTGTTAATATTGGAGGAATTTCAGGAATGATTCCTTCAACTGGAGTTACTTTCCCTTTTCTTTCACAAGGGGGGAATAGTCTTTTGGTTCTATCTGTAGCCGTTGCCTTTGTCTTAAATATTGATGCAAGTGAAAAAAACGAGTAAAAATTTATCGAGAATTAGAAAATAAATCCTATAATTATATGTAGAACATAGTGAAGAAAGGATCCTTTATGTCTCTTCAAAAAAATTAGAAAACTATAGTAATAAAGTTGTCGTGCAAGAAGAAGTATTGATTTTAACTGAGTTGTTGGAAGACATCACTAAAAATATGCTTGCACCAGAGACTTTTGATAAAATCATGCAGTTAAAAGAACTGTCAATGCAGGAAGATTATCAAGGTTTAGACAAAGCTTGTCACTGATTTGACAAATGATGAAATGGCCTATATTTCACGTTATTTCTCTATTTTGCCACTTTTGATTAATATTTCAGAAGATGTTGATTTGGCTTATGAAATTAACCATCAAAACAATATTGATCAAGATTATCTCGGAAAATTGTCTGCAACCATTAAAATGGTAGCTGAAAAAAAGAAAATGCAGTTGAGATCTTAGAACAGTTGAATGTCGTCCCGGTTCTAACAGCCCATCCTACTCAGGTTCAACGTAAAAGTATGTTGGATTTAACCAATCACATTCACAATCTTTTACGTAAGTACAGAGATGTGAAATTGGGCTTGATTAATAAGGAAAAGTGGCATAATGACCTCCGTCGTTATATTGAAATCATCATGCAGACGGATATGATTCGTGAGAAAAAATTGAAAGTAACCAATGAAATCACGAATGTGATGGAATATTATCACAGTTCTTTTTTAAAGGCTGTTCCTCACTTGACTGCTGAATACAAGCGCCTGGCTAAGAAACACGGTTTAGAATTAAAACATCCAAAACCCATTACTATGGGAATGTGGATTGGTGGTGACCGTGATGGCAATCCATTTGTAACAGCGGAAACTTTAAAACAATCTGCAATGACACAATGTGAAGTCATCATGAATTATTATGATGAAAAAGTCTATCAACTATATCGTGAATTTTCACTTTCATCTAGTATTGTGAATGTTAGCAAACAAGTACGAGAAATGGCTCGCCAATCTAAGGATAATTCTATCTACCGTGAAAAAGAGCCTTATAGACGCGCTTTGTTTGATATTCAATCAAAAATACAGGCTACAAAAACTTATCTAATTGAAGAAAAAGAAGTTGGTCCACGCTATAAAGCTGCAAGTGATTTTTATAAAGATTTAATTACGATTCGTGACTCACTTTTGGAAAACAAGGGCGAAGCACTTATTTCAGGTGATTTTGTTGAGTTAATCCAAGCAGTTGAAATTTTCGGTTTCTATCTAGCATCCATTGACATGCGCCAAGATTCAAGTGTTCACGAAGCCTGTGTTTCAGAACTATTAAAATCAGCAGGAATACATTCTCGCTATAGTGAACTTTCTGAAGAAGAAAAATGTAATCTTTTGTTGAAACAGTTGGAAGAGGATCCTCGTATTCTTTCAGCAACTAATGTTGAAAAATCAGAACTATTAGAGAATGAATTAGCAATTTTTAAAGCAGCACGTAGCTTAAAAGATAAACTAGGAGATGATGTCATTCGCCAGACAATCATTTCCCATGCAACTAGCGTATCCGACATGCTAGAGCTTGCTATCATGCTTAAAGAAGTTGGTCTAGTTGATAAGGAGAGAGCACGGGTCCAAATTGTTCCTCTTTTTGAGACCATTGAGGACTTAGATCATTCAGAAGAAACAATGAGAAAATACCTTTCTCTTTCCCTTGCTAAAGTGGATTGCTTCTCGAAATAACTATCAAGAGATTATGCTTGGTTATTCAGACAGTAACAAGGATGGTGGTTATTTGTCATCTTGTTGGACATTGTATAAAGCTCAACAACAATTAACAGCTATTGGTGATGAGTTTGGTGTCAAAGTGACCTTCTTCCATGGCCGTGGTGGTACTGTTGGTCGTGGTGGTGGTCCAACTTATGAAGCGATTACGTCTCAACCTCTCAAGTCTATCAAGGACAGGATTCGTCTAACAGAGCAGGGAGAGGTGATTGGTAATAAATATGGTAATAAAGACGCTGCCTACTATAATCTTGAAATGTTAGTTTCTGCAGCTATTAATCGTATGATTACCCAGTGGAAGAGTGACACAAATACTTCAAATCGTTATGAAGCTATTATGGATCAGGTTGTGGATCGTAGTTATGATATTTATCGTGATTTAGTTTTTGGGAATGAATATTTCTATGATTATTTCTTCGAGTCAAGTCCTATCAAGGCTATTTCTAGTTTTAATATCGGATCTCGTCCTGCAGCTCGTAAAACCATTACAGAAATTGGTGGTTTACGTGCAATTCCTTGGGTTTTCTCTTGGTCACAAAGTCGCGTGATGTTCCCTGGTTGGTATGGAGTAGGTTCTAGCTTTAAAGAATTTATCGATAAAAACCCTGAGAATATTACTATCTTAAGAGATATGTATCAAAATTGGCCTTTCTTCCATTCTCTACTCTCTAACGTGGATATGGTTTTATCAAAATCGAATATGAATATTGCTTTTGAATATGCTAAGTTATGTGAAAACGAAGAAGTAAAAGCAATCTATGAAACAATCCTAGATGAATGGCAAGTGACCAAAGAAGTTATTTTTAGCAATTGAAAAATTATGATGAGCTCTTAGCTGAAAACACATATTTAAAAAGCCAGTCTAGATTACCGTATGCCATACTTTAATATCCTTAATTATATCCAGTTGGAATTAATTAAACGCCAACGCCGAGGAGAATTATCTAGCGATCAAGAAAAAAATTAATTCATACAACCATTAACGGAATTGCGACAGGATTACGTAATTCTGGTTGATACTTCGACGCTTCCTCTTTTCAAGGGGAAGTTTTTTTGATATTTTATATAACTTTTTTTAAAAAAAAATAGTATTGACAAGAAATTGAAAAAAATGATATAATGTAACCATTCAGAAAGTAATCATAAGAGTTTTATAGAGAGTCTGTGCTTGGTGAAAACAGATAAACAAAGATGATGAAAATTGGGCTGAATTGTTTATAGAATTTGAAATCATAAAAATTCGGTGAGCACACCTTACAGTGCATCTCGTTTCTGCGAGACTGAGCGATAGGGACATTCCCTATAATTGAGGTGGCACCGCGCATCGACGTCCTCACACAAGTGTTTTTGTGTGAGGACTTTTTAGTTTAGGAGGACAATGATGGAATGTAAACGATGGCGTCGCTTAGTTAATAAGCAAATTGGTTAAAAGTTAATAAAAGGAGAAACAAAATGAAAAATAAACGTCTAGTTGGGATAATTGCTGTTTTAGCAGTTTTGGTAGCAGGAAGCTTGATTTACTCTTCTATGAATAAACAAGAAGCGAAGCAAGAAGTTAAGAATGAAAAGAAAATTGCTAAGGTTGGTGTACTTCAGTTTGTAAGTCATCCATCACTTGATTTGATTTATAAAGGAATTCAAGATGGTCTTGCCGAAGAGGGTTATAAGGATGATCAATTGAAGATTGATTTTATGAATTCAGAGGGTGACCAAAGCAAAGTCGCTACTATGAGTAAGCAACTTGTTTCAAATGGCAACGATATTGTAGTAGGGATTGCAACTCCTGCGGCTCAAGGATTAGCTAGTGCAACAAAAAGATTTACCTGTTATTATGGCAGCCATTACAGACCCAATCGGAGCTAACTTGGTTAAAGATTTGAAAAAACCTGGTGGAAATATTACAGGTGTCTCAGACCATAATCCAGCCCAGCAACAAGTGGAACTAATCAAAGCTCTAACACCTGACGTTAAAACAATTGGTGCTCTTTATTCAAGTAGTGAAGACAATTCAAAAACTCAGGTAGAAGAATTTAAAGCCTATGCTGAAAAAGCAGGTTTCAAGGTAGAAACATTTGCAGTTCCTTCAACAAACGAAATTGCTTCTACTGTCAATGTTATGACTAGCAAGGTAGACGCTATCTGGGTTCCAATTGACAATACTATCGCATCAGCTTTCCCAACAGTTGTATCAAGCAACCAAGCAGCTAAAAAACCGATTTACCCAAGTGCAACAGCCATGGTAGAAGCTGGTGGTTTGGCATCAGTGGTTGTTGATCAACGTGACCTTGGAGTGGCTACAGGTAAAATGATTGCTCAAGTCTTGAAAGGGGCAAAACCAGCTGATACACCAGTTAATGTCTTTTCAACTGGTAAGTCTGTTGTCAATAAAAAATATGCAAAAGAACTTGGTATCACAATTCCAGAATCTGTCCTAAAAGAAGCAGGACAAGTAATTGAATAAGATAAAAGGAGGAGTTGGAAACATCTCCTCCCATTTTACGAAAGAAATGAGTGAAAAATTATGATAGTATCTATTATTTCTCAAGGTTTTGTCTGGGCCATTTTTAGGTTTGGGAATTTTTATGACCTTTAGAATTTTAAATTTTCCAGATATGACAACAGAGGGTTCATTCCCACTTGGTGGAGCAGTCGCAGTTACTTTAATTACAAAAGGCGTTAATCCTTTTCTAGCTACTCTTCTTGCTGTTGGAGCTGGTTGTTTGGCAGGAATGGTCGCAGGGCTTCTCTATACTAAAGGTAAAATTCCTACTTTACTATCAGGTATATTAGTAATGACTTCTTGCCACTCGATTATGCTTTTAATTATGGGGCGAGCAAATTTAGGCTTGCTTGGTACGAAGCAAATTCATGATGTATTACCATTTTCTTCTGATTTAAATCAATTAGTTACAGGACTTATTTTTGTTAGTCTTGTCATTGCTCTCATGCTTTTCTTCTTAGATACAAAGCTTGGCCAAGCATATATTGCAACTGGAGATAATCCTGACATGGCTAGAAGTTTCGGAATTCATACAGGTCGTATGGAACTCATGGGTCTGGTCTTGTCTAATGGTGTAATCGCTCTTGCAGGGGCTTTGATCGCTCAACAAGAAGGTTATGCGGATGTTTCTCGAGGAATTGGTGTCATCGTTGTTGGTCTGGCTAGTTTGATTATTGGTGAAGTCATTTTTAAAAGTTTGACACTAGCAGAACGGTTGATAGCTATTGTTGTAGGTTCTATAGCCTATCAATTCTTAGTGTGGGGAGTTATTGCACTTGGATTTAATACAAGCTATCTACGTCTCTATAGTGCCCTTATTTTAGCGGTCTGTCTCATGATTCCGACCTTTAAACAAACACTCTTGAAAGGAGCCAAGTTGAGCAAATGACAGCAATTGTAGAATTAAAAAATGCAACAAAAGTTGTAAAAAATGGCTTTGATGAAGAAAAGATTATTTTGAATGATGTCTCTTTAGATATTTTCGAACATGATTTTATCACTATTTTAGGTGGAAATGGAGCCGGAAAATCAACCCTGTTTAATATTCTAGCTGGGACCTTGTCTTTGACGAGTGGAACTATTCGTATTTTAGGAGAAGATGTCACTAAATTTTCACCTGAAAAACGTGCTAAGTATTTATCCCGAGTCTTTCAAGATCCGAAAATGGGAACAGCTCCCCGTATGACGGTAGCTGAAAATCTATTGATTGCAAAATTTAGAGGCGAAAAACGAGGACTTTTCCCAAGACGCCTCAGCAGTTATAAGGATGAATTTCAGTCTACTATTGAAAAAGTTGGAAATGGTCTTGAAAAACATTTGGATACGCCAATCGAGTTTTTTTATCTGGGGGTCAAAGGCAAGCTCTAAGTCTCTTAATGGCGACCCTGAAACGTCCAGAACTTCTCTTATTGGATGAGCATACAGCAGCTCTTGATCCCAAGACTAGTGTTGCTTTGATGGAATTGACAGATGAATTTGTTAAGAAAGATCAGTTGACAGCACTTATGATTACCCATCATATGGAAGATGCTCTCAAATATGGCAATCGCTTAATCGTCATGAAAGAAGGACGAATTATACAAGATTTGAATCAAGAAGAAAAAGCAAAGATGAAGATTTCAGACTACTATCAATTATTTGAATAGATGAGCCCTATTTTCATCAAAAATTGTGAAGCAAAACTCAGAGATATGGAAGTGTTTCTGAGTTTTTTATCTTTTCTTGCAATCTAAAAAATGATGCAAAGCGAATGATGGAAAGTGTATGAAATGGTTTACTTTTTTTCTGAAATAAAGTATACTATATAGAGTAAACTATGATAACATGGAGGTATTGTGTATGGTTGACAAACTAGTCATTGAAGAAATCAAAAACAATGCCAACATTGTGGAAGTCATAGGAGATGTGATTTCTTTACAAAAGGCAGGACGGAACTATTTAGGGCTCTGTCCTTTTCATGGTGAAAAAACACCTTCTTTTAATGTGGTGGAGGATAAGCAGTTTTATCACTGTTTTGGCTGTGGCCGCTCAGGAGATGTTTTTAAATTCATAGAAGAATACCAAGGCGTTTCTTTTATGGAAGCTGTCCAAATTCTTGGAGAGCGAGTTGGAATAGAGATTGAAAGACCACTTCAGAGTGATCAGAAACCATCATCTCCTCATCAGGTCTTGTATGATATGCATGAAGAAGCTACTAAGTTTTACCATGCTCTTCTCATGACTACCACCATGGGTCAAGAGGCAAGACATTATCTTTATCAACGCGGATTGACTGATGATGTCATAAAACATTTTAGGATTGGTTTAGCACCAAGTGAACGCAACTATCTTTATCAACGCTTATCAGGTAAGTATCGAGATGAGGATTTCTTAGAATCTGGACTTTTTACCTTTCGGATGCAAATCAATTTCTCGATACCTTTCATAATCGGATTATGTTTCCCTTAACAAATGATCAAGGGAAAGTTATTGCCTTTTCTGGTCGTATCTGGCAGAAAACGGATTCACAGACAGCTAAGTATAAAAATAGTCGTTCGACTGCAATTTTTAATAAAAGTTACGAATTATATCATATGGATAGGGCAAAAAAATCTTCAGGTAAAGCAAGTGAGATTTATCTTATGGAAGGTTTTATGGATGTTATTGCTGCTTATCGTTCAGGAATAGAAAATGCTGTTGCATCCATGGGTACCGCACTAAGCAGAGAACATGTTGATCATCTAAAGAGGTTAACCAAGAAGCTAATTCTAGTTTATGATGGTGACAAGGCAGGACAAGCTGCGACCTTGAAAGCTCTAGATGAAATAGGTGATATGCCTGTACAAATCGTAAGTATGCCTGACAACCTTGATCCGGATGAATACTTGCAAAAAAACAGTGCTGAGGACTTGGCCTATCTATTGACCAAAACTCGTATTAGTCCGATTGAGTTTTATATTCATCACTACAAGCCTGAAAATAGCGATAATCTTCAAGCACAGATTGAGTTTATTGAAAAAATAGCTCCTTTGATTATAAAAGAAAAGTCAATAACTGCCCAAAATAGTTATATTCATATTTTAGCGGATAGTCTTCCCTCTTTTGATTATGGACAGATTGAACAAATAGTTAATGAGAACCGTCTAATAGATCGTCAAAATCGTATGAATGGGTTTTCTAGATCAACTTCAATTATAGCGCCAGTTACCAAGCAATTGTCTGCAGTTATGAGGGCGGAAGCACATATTCTATATAGAATGAAGGAGTCATCCCTCGTTCTCAATGATTTTCGGTTGCGAGAAGATTTTAAATTTGATACACCTGAATTTCAGGTCTTGTATGACTTGCTTGTCAAGTATGGGGACATTCCTGCTGAAGAATTGGCTATTTGTTCGGAAGAGGTTGAGAAAGCTTGGTACCAAGTCTTAGCGCAAGATTTACCAGCTGAAATGTCACCCCATGAATTAAGTGAAGTAGAAACGACTCGAAATAAGGCTCTATTAAATAAAGATAATATGAGAATCAAAAAGAAGGTGCAGGAAGCTAGCCATGTAGGTGATACAGATACCGCCCTAGAAGAATTAGAACGTTTAATTTCTCAAAAGAGAAGAATGGAGTAATAATGGCAACAAAACAAAAAGAAGTAACAACATTTGATGTGCAAGTGGCAGAATTTATCCGCAATCATAAGAAAACAGGAACCGCAACTGATGATGAAATTAATTCAAGTCTAGTCATTCCTTTTGCTCTAGATGCAGATGGTATTGAAGACATCTTGCAACGAATTCAAGATGCAGGAATTTCAATAACTGACGTTGAAGGCAATCCAAGTGCGCGTGTTCTTAATGCTGAAGAAGAACCAGAACTGAGTGATGAAGACTTGATTGGCTCAACTTCTGCTAAGGTTAATGACCCTGTTCGTATGTATTTAAAAGAAATAGGGGTTGTACCTCTCTTGACCAATGAAGAGGAAAAAGAATTGGCACTTGCTGTTGAGGCTGGAGATATTGAAGCCAAGCAACGTCTAGCTGAAGCTAACCTACGTTTGGTTGTTTCCATTGCCAAACGATATGTGGGACGTGGTATGCAGTTTTTGGACTTGATTCAAGAAGGCAATATGGGCTTGATGAAGGCAGTTGATAAGTTTGACTATTCTAAAGGATTCAAGTTTTCAACTTATGCAACCTGGTGGATTCGTCAGGCTATCACTCGTGCCATTGCTGATCAAGCTCGTACCATTCGTATTCCTGTACACATGGTAGAGACCATTAATAAATTGGTTCGTGAGCAGCGTAATCTTCTTCAAGAATTGGGTCAAGATCCAACTCCAGAACAAATTGCTGAACGTATGGATATGACGCCTGATAAGGTTCGTGAAATCTTGAAGATTGCTCAAGAACCGGTATCGCTTGAAACGCCAATTGGGGAAGAGGATGATAGCCATCTTGGTGACTTTATCGAGGATGAAGTGATTGAAAATCCAGTTGATTACACAACTCGTATTGTCTTGCGTGAGCAGTTAGATGAAGTATTGGATACCTTAACTGATAGGGAAGAAAATGTTCTTCGTCTTCGTTTTGGACTGGATGATGGGAAGATGCGTACTCTTGAAGATGTTGGTAAAGTCTTTAACGTCACTCGTGAGCGTATTCGTCAGATTGAAGCTAAAGCATTGAGAAAATTGCGCCAACCTAGTCGCAGCAAACCTCTTCGTGATTTTATTGAAGATTAGAAATGAGGATAAAAAATGGCCTATACAGAAGAACAAATTGAAACTATCAAAACTCGAATTTTAAACGCCTTAGAAGATGTAATAGACCCTGAGTTAGGAATTGATATTGTCAATCTTGGTTTAATCTATGAGATTCGTTTTGATGGAGAAACGGGACATACTGAAATTGATATGACGCTCACTACTATGGGTTGCCCTTTGGCAGATCTCTTGACGGATCAGATTTATGATGCCATGACAGAGGTGCCAGAAGTAAAGGATACTGAGGTTAAATTAGTCTGGTATCCAGCCTGGACAGTTGAAAAAATGAGTCGTTACGCACGTATTGCATTAGGGATTAAATAATTAACCAAAAACTGTAAGAGACGATTGGAAAATAGAGGTGACACCCTTTTTTTTCCTCTGGTCTCTTCTTTCTTTTTGATGTATTTCATAAAAGAAAATGATATAATAGTAGTTATGGATAAAAAAAGAAATTACGTATCAATATGTTGAGTTCAAGTGAAAAAGTAGCAGGACAAGGAGTTTCAGGAGCTTACCGTGAATTGGTTCATCTCCTTCAACGGGATGCAAAAGAAGAATTGATTGTTACAGAAAATCTTCCTATCGAGGCAGATATAACTCACTTCCATACAATTGATTTCCCTTATTATTTATCAACATTTCAAAAGAAACGGTCAGGTAGAAAAATTGGCTATGTTCATTTTTTGCCTGATACGCTTGAGGGTAGTCTGAAGATTCCTTTTTTCTTAAAAGGAATTGTGAAACGCTATGTTTTTTCTTTTTATAACCGGATGGAACATCTTGTAGTAGTAAATCCAATGTTTATTGAAGATTTAGTAGCCGCTGGTATTCCACGTGAAAAAGTGACCTATATTCCTAACTTTGTCAACAAGGAAAAATGGCATCCGTTACCAAAAGAGGAGGTTTTACGACTTCGTGAAGATCTAGGACTTGATCAACATCAGTTTATTGTTGTTGGCGCTGGTCAGGTTCAAAAACGAAAAGGAATCGACGACTTCATTCGTTTGGCAGAAGAACTACCTCAGATAACTTTTATCTGGGCTGGAGGCTTTTCTTTTGGTGGTATGACAGACGGTTACGAAAAGTATAAAAAAATGATGGAAAAATCCACCAAAAAAATTTACTCTTTCCTGGTATTGTGACACCAGAACGAATGCGAGAGCTGTATTCCTTGGCAGATATTTTCTTACTGCCTAGTTACAATGAGTTATTTCCAATGACTATTTTAGAAGCAGCAAGTTGCGATGCACCGATTATGCTGCGTGACTTGGATCTATATAAGGTTATTCTAGAAGGTAATTATCATGCTACAGCAGATAAAGATGAGATGAAACAATCTATTTTAGAATATCAAAAGAATCCTGATAGCTTGAAAGAGTTGAAAGAAAAAGCTAAGAAAATTTCAAGAGAATATTCTGAAGAACATCTCTTACAGATTTGGTTGGAATTTTACCAAGAGCAAGCTGCTTTAGGTAGATAGTGAGGTAATCTATGCGAATTGGTTTATTTACAGATACCTATTTCCCCCAGGTTTCTGGGGTTGCAACTAGTATTCGAACCTTGAAAATGGAATTAGAAAAGCAAGGACACACGGTCTTTATTTTTACAACGACAGATAAAGATGTTAATCGTTATGAAGATTGGCAAATTATTCGAATACCGAGTGTTCCTTTCTTTGCATTTAAAGATAGACGTTTTGCTTATCGAGGTTTTAGTCATGCACTAGAAATTGCTAGACAGTATCAGTTAGATATCATTCATACACAAACTGAGTTTTCACTTGGTTTATTAGGGATTTGGATTGCTCGAGAACTAAAGATACCTGTCATTCACACCTATCACACCCAGTACGAAGAATATGTTCACTACATTGCAAAGGGATTGCTGATTCGTCCAAGTATGGTCAAGTATCTTGTTCGAGGGTTTTTACATGATGTTGATGGAGTAATTTGTCCCAGTGAAATTGTTTGTGATTTGCTTTCTGATTATAAGGTCAAGGTTGAAAAAAGAATTATTCCTACAGGTATCGAGTTGGCAAAATTTGAACGTCCTGAAATAAAAGAGGAACATCTTGACGAATTACGTTTAAAATTAGGCGTTCAAACTGATGAAAAAATGCTACTAAGTCTTTCTAGAATTTCTTATGAAAAGAATATTCAGGCGGTTTTGACAGCTTTTGCTGAGGTTTTGAAAGAAGAAGATAAAGTTAAGCTAGTAGTTGCTGGAGACGGTCCATATCTGGAAAGTCTGAAAGAACAGGCGCATGAGTTACAGATTCAAGAATCAGTAATCTTCACCGGTATGATTGCTCCTAGCGAAACAGCTCTTTATTATAAGGCTGCAGATTTTTTCATCTCAGCTTCTACAAGTGAAACACAAGGTTTGACTTTCTTGGAAAGTTTAGCTAGTGGAACTCCTATTATTGCTCATGGAAATCCTTATCTAGATAATCTAATCAATCATAAGATGTTCGGTACCTTGTATTATAGAGATGATGATTTAGCAGGAGCGATATTAGAAGCTTTGATTGCTACTCCTGAGATGAATGAAATTAGATTGGCAGAAAAGTTATATGAGATTTCTGCTGAAAACTTTGGGAAACGAGTTCATGAATTTTATTTGGATGCCATTATTACAAATAATTTTCAAATGGATTTAGTTAAGGACGATACTGTGGGTAAACGGATTTTTCAAGACTGTTTTATACCTACCACAGAAGGTTGTAGCCGTACCGGTGAAAGGTTCAAGACGAATACTAAAGACTTCTAAAAACTCAACTATTGAGCATAAGAAATTATTGGAAAGATTGGTATTGATAGGAGAAATTGAATATGAAAAAACAATTAATGAGAAGTGGGCGTGATAAAAAGATTGCGGGTGTTTGTGCTGGGGTAGCCCATTATTTTGATATAGATCCTACTATTGTTCGCGTAATATGGGGTGTTCTTGCTTTTGGTTATGGAGCTGGAATTATAGCCTATATTATTTTATGGATTATTGCACCAGTAGCAAGTGACTATTGAAAACTAGCTGAATTCATGCTAAGATATTAGAAAGTAGAATGTAACGAAGGAGAAAAAAATGGCATTTGGAGATAATGGAAATCGTAAAAAAACCATGTTTGAAAAAAATTAACCTTACTAATCGTGTTTATTATGTTGATTGCAAGTTTGCTTGGAATTTTTGCAACTGCAATTGGTGCCTTGAGTAATCTATAAATCGGATTACCTAAAAGTAACATTAGTGACTGGGATTTCCCAGCCCTTTTTTAAAGTGAGAAGATAATAATGAGTATGTTTTTAGATACAGCCAAGATTAAGGTCAAGGCTGGTAATGGTGGCGATGGCATGGTCGCTTTTCGCCGTGAAAAATATGTCCCCAATGGAGGTCCTTGGGGTGGTGATGGAGGTCGTGGTGGTAACGTCGTGTTCGTTGTAGACGAAGGTTTACGTACCTTGATGGATTTCCGCTACAATCGCCATTTCAAGGCTGATTCTGGGGAAAAAGGCATGACCAAAGGAATGCATGGTCGTGGTGCTGAGGATTTACGTGTTCGTGTACCACAAGGCACAACCGTCCGTGATGCTGAAACAGGAAAAGTCATCACTGATTTGATTGAACATGGACAAGAATTTATTGTAGCTCACGGTGGCCGTGGTGGTCGTGGGAATATTCGCTTTGCGACTCCAAAAAATCCTGCTCCTGAAATCTCAGAAAATGGAGAACCTGGACAGGAACGTGAATTACAACTAGAATTAAAAATTTTAGCGGATGTTGGCTTGGTTGGTTTTCCATCGGTAGGAAAGTCAACTTTACTTAGTGTGATTACATCAGCAAAACCAAAAATCGGTGCCTATCACTTCACAACTATTGTTCCAAATCTCGGTATGGTTCGTACCCAATCTGGTGAATCTTTTGCAGTGGCTGACTTGCCTGGATTGATTGAGGGAGCAAGTCAAGGTATTGGTTTGGGTACTCAGTTTCTTCGTCATATCGAGCGTACAAGAGTTATCTTGCATATCATTGATATGTCAGCTAGCGAAGGACGTGATCCCTATGAAGATTATCTTGCAATCAATAGGAATTAGAGTCTTATAATCTTCGTCTAATGGAGCGTCCACAGATCATTGTAGCCAATAAGATGGATATGCCTGAGAGTCAGGAAAATCTTGAAGTCTTCAAGAAGAAATTAGCTGAAAACTACGATGAGTTTGAAGAATTACCAGCTATTTTCCCAATATCTGGTTTGACCAAGCAAGGTCTAGCTACGCTTTTGGATGCTACAGCTGAATTGTTAGACAAGACACCAGAATTCTTGCTCTACGACGAGTCAGATATGGAAGAAGAAGCTTACTATGGATTTGATGAGGAAGAAAAGACCTTTGAAATTAGTCGTGATGATGATGCAACCTGGCTACTTTCTGGTGAAAAACTCATGAAACTCTTTAACATGACCAACTTTGATCGTGACGAATCAGTCATGAAATTTGCCCGCCAGCTTCGTGGTATGGGAGTTGATGAAGCCCTTCGTGCGCGTGGTGCCAAAGATGGTGACCTGGTTCGTATTGGTAAGTTCGAGTTTGAATTTGTTGACTAGGAGGATTATATGGGAGATAAACCAATATCCTTCCGAGATGCTGATGGAAATTTTGTGTCTGCAGCAGATCTTTGGAATGAAAAAAAATTAGAAGAATTATTTAATCGTCTCAATCCCAATCGTGCTCTTAGATTAGCCCGAACGAAAAAACAAGAACAGTAATAGTCAGAAGATAAAAGTACCCGTGCCTATACAGACACGGGTATTTGTTATTCACCAAAGAAAAATGGTGGAGCGTATTTTTTGAGTTCTGCAAAGCAACTGTTAGCAGCATCTGTATCTTCACAGATGACGAGGCAGACATCATCGCCACTAAGGGTTGCAATGGCATTTGGAAAATTTAAAGAATCAATGATTGAAGCAAATGATTGGGCAAGTCCAGGGAGGGTTTTAAGTAGGACCTGGTTCTGAATTGGACGCATCAATACAAGAGCATCTTCCATATAAGTTTCTAAACGTTTTTCCCATTTGGATGTAGATCCAGTGTTGACTACATAATATGAATTATCTTCTTCTCGGACTTTAGACAAGTTCATACTCTTGATATCTCTTGATAAAGTAGCTTGTGTAACGTGGATATCGTTGTCGGCAAGAAGAGCTTGTAACTCTGCTTGAGTATGGATTTTTTTCTTTGTAACGAGAGCTCTAATGAGTTGATGGCGATGTTCTGATTTATTCATAAAGTGTTTACTCCTTGTACAAGGTACAGTAAGCGTGGACTGATCGAGATCGACAGTCAGGTGGTAGGCGGTATTGTCACGTATGATGATTTCAAAGTCAGTAGTATAAAGAACTATACGGAGAAAATCTCCTTCTTTTAACTTGTCACTAGTTAACTGTTGATGAATTGGACATCTATCCGTTCATCTAAATTGATGTTCTTTAATGACAGTGAATCATTCAATTAGGGTAGCATTTTGTCACGGCTTGTTGTGAATTTATTCTAAATATCAATTCACAGAGATTGTCTAACATGTGGTGTAGTAGCGTGTATGATAGAGGGTTACACATGTTTGTTATGGTTGTTGGTATCTTTTGTTTAAGTTCTAGCAGTTGGGTTGCGGATAGCCTTTATTTGGACTAGATTTGATACCAAGTTGTCGTTTTGTTGGACTGTTCAAATGGGTGTATTTGATTATAGGAAGGTCAATGGGTCTTTGATTGACCTTGTCCTTGAAATCCTTCCATATTGAACTTCTGATGTTTATACCTTTTGACAAGGTAGGATAAGAGTAGACTGCTCAAGGTCGACAGTCAGGTGGTAAGCGGTATTGTCACGTATAGTTATTTCAAAGTCAGTAGTATAGAGGACTAAACGGAGAGTGTCTCCTTCTTTTAGCTTGTAAATAGTTGGTTGTAGTTCAAATTGCACATCCATCCATTCACCTGCCTTGATCTCCTCTACTAACAATAAATCATTTCGATTTTGTAAATTAAGGTAGCCTTTTGTAATGACTCGTTGTGTAGTTGCACTAAATGGCAATTCAAAGAGATTTTCCAGCATATGATAGCGACCGTTGTCAATGGTTCTAGCACTTAAAACAGCTGGATAAGGTTGTAGGTATTTCTTTTGTCCAAATTCTAGCAGTTGGGCAGATAAGAGCCCCTTGTTTGTGCTGGATTTGATACGAAGATTGAGCTGAGCGCGACCGTTCAGGTGGAGATCTTTGGTCACAGGAAGGTCAATAGTAATTTGATTGGCTTTTCCTTGATAGAGCTCCGTATTGAAGGTCTGGTATGTCTTACCATAACGCTCGAAATCCTTATCTGAGTACTGGTTTTGAATAACCTGCTCTTCTTGACCGAGTGAGAAGGTTTCAAAGTTTTCTTGTTCACCGAACTGATGAAGAGATAGCCAAGTCTGAGGAGCAGTATTATCCTGCCAAATGATAGGGGGGAGTTGATAGCCTGTTTCTTGATCAAGTAATTTTTTTGTCAATAAGGCATTCATAGACTCTCGGAAGTCAATTGACTGCCAGTTATTCATATAAACATGAGCCCCGTGATGGAAAAAGAGATGTTTATTGATATGGTCTGGTAGAGCATGGAACATCTGGTAAACGTGTAGCGGTTTTACGTTCCAATCTTGAGAGCCATGGGTAAAGACAACCTCTGCCTTTACTTTATGGGCATTGAGCAGATAATTGCGGTCATGCCAAAATTGATTGTAATCACCTGTTTTTCTATCAAGTTTTTCTCTTAGTTTCTGGAGATCATCTTGGTGTGTAGCGTTTCCAAGAATAAAATCACCAGCCAAGAGATTCCGAGAGTAGGTTAATTCAGCAAGTGAGTCAAAATCCTCGCCAGGGTAACCGCCTGGGCTAGTCACTAAACCGTTTTCACGATAGTAGTTGTACCATGAGGAAATACCAGCCTCGGCAATGATAACTTCTAAACCATCTACACCAGTAGTGGCAAGACCGTTTGACATAGTACCTAGATAGGAAAGTCCCGTTGTAGCAACTTTTCCGTTTGACCAATCAGCCTTGACTTGACGCTGGCGCGTGTGATCAGTAAAGGCACGGCAACGATCATTGAGCCAATCGATGACATTTTTATAAGCTTCGATTTGCTGATAGTCTCCGTTGGTCATCAAGCCTGTAGAATCCTTAGTACCAACACCAGACACATAGATATTAGCAAAGCCTCGTGGAAGGAAGTAGTCGTTGAGTGTATAGCTAGCGTTGATGTGCGTCAGCTTTTCCTCAGCTTCTGATACTAGCTCAACTTGACTATGTGATTCAACTACAGATAGTTTTGGTTCTTCTAGCTCAATCTTGTGAGCAGGTTTAACCTCAAGTTCGCCCTCCATCTTGTAGAGAGCCTTATCACTAGCCTTGTCATTGGTCCCCTGATGATAGGGACTAGCTGTCATGATAGCAGGGATTTGTCCATCAAAACGAGGACGAGTAATGCTGACCTTGACTAGGTCTGGTAGCCCTTTTTGATCAGTATCTACACGAGATTCAACATAGACTACCTCTCGAATGACATCATGGCTGGAAAAAGTAGCCAAACTCTTGCCGTTAAAGTAGTGGTAGGTATTATCTTCAGGGATAAGACCGTCACTTACCAGTTGATCAATCAGGAGATTTCCTTTTTTGGTTCGAGTATTGAGCAACTGATAGAGATTTTCAATCAAATCACCATATACGATGGGAAAACCAGTTTCTTTACGGAAGGTTTGGCTATCCTCAAAATCAACAAGATAGCTAAAACCTAGCACTTGAAAAGCAACAGTGTAGAAAATATCCTCGGTTAGTTCTCTCCTTGATTGAAAGAAGGTTAGGAGGTCTGTTTCTTTATCAGCAGCTAAAGTTGCTAGGGGATAATCTGTATGTTGATAGGTGAAAAAAATATGTCGTAGAAAATGCTCTAATAGTTCCTTTTCTGATAAGTTAATATGAAAAGGAAACCATATGACTGAAAATCCTGATAAATTTCGTCTCTAGATAGGGCTATATAACTATATTGATTAAAAACGCATAGAACCTCCATATAAAAATTATAGTTAAAATTATTATATCAAAAAAATAGGGAAAAAAAGAAATATAAACGCTAAAATGATTTATTATTAATATTATTAATATTATAATATAAATAAAATGAATCTTTTTATTAAAAATAAAGCTTAAAAAAATGAGTAATAGAAGCTGATTTCATTGACTTTTTACGGGAGAGGGAGTATAATATATACTGTATAAGTGTATTCAATTGATTACAAAAAAATAAAAAAATAGAAAGCGATAACTATGTATAAAGAAAAAAAGAAAAAGTGAACAGAAAAATCTTTTTGATTGGTATGGCTTGAGCCAGCGTTTCTCAATCCGTAAATACCATTTTGGAGCAGCTAGTGTCCTTCTTGGAACTGCTTTGATTTTGGGTTCACCTCAGGCATCAGCCAAGGCGGATGATGCTGTTTCTGCAAATACTGCACTGACAAGTACTGGTCAAGGTGTGGATGAAGGAACCAATAGCGCGACAGATGGCTTGAAAAATGTAACCTTGCCAACAGCAAGCACAACTGAAGCGGCTGTGCTTGAAAAGCCTACTTTGAGCGCTGAAGAAATTGCGAAACAAGCGGCTGCTTCTGAGACTCATGCAATTACATCTCCATCAGAAACAGCAAAAGAAGAGAGCAAACCAGCTACTTCAGATGCTGTAGTGAAGACAAACACTGAAGAACAATCTAAAACAGATAAATTAACAGAAAAAGAAACTAAAGTAGAAGAAAAAGCTGAGAAAAAAGCAGAACCTGACGATAGTAAGAAAGAAGAAACTAAAAAAGTATCTTCTGAAGAAAGTACAGTTACTGAATTAAATAAAAAGAAAGAGGAAGTAGCTCCTAAACGTAGCAAACGTAGCAAACGTGAATTATCTGACGGGGAAACTACAGATTATAGTGGTGCTAAGATATCTGGACGATTAAATGACGGAAAAACACAATATGCAGTTGGTGACCAAATCTTAGGTTCTTATAATTTAGATGTTTCGTCACCAACAAATTGAAGAAGGAGGATATATTTTAATTACTGCCTCTGATAATGAACCATTAGATACTTTTGAAATCGGATCAAGTTTAAGATATGAAAAAAAGTTAATAATAATCAGTATAAATTATATACTGGAGAATTATCAGGTGGAGCATATGCTAATATTAACGTTAGTTATAAATTGAAAAAAATTTGAAACAGGTAAAGATTCAAATACAACTATAAAGGCTGAATTATTTGATAAAAAAATAATACTTTAATTAAATCTACTAATTTTTTTCTAACACGAATACAACTGGTACGCCATATGTTTCAGTTGATACTAGAAATGGTATTCGTAGACAAACATTATTAGAAACAAATCAACAAGAAACAGAAATTGATGTTTCTAAGAGTAAAGATTTACAATTAAATTTAAAAATCTACTAATAAAGAGGCAGCTGCAATTACAAAAAAATTGATCATGCTGTAGAATTGCCGACAGGTGTTACTATTGCGCAAACTTCCCTAGATGCGGGATGGAGATTAGAAAATGGTGTTGCAAAATATACAAGAGTAGTACCTTCTACAACAACGATGTTTGCTAGTGGTGATAATACACAAAATGAACTATTGTATTTAAATGTAAGTAATGGTGGAACGCCAGCAGAATTTTTAACAGGTAAAAAGTTAACATTTAAAGATAATGCAACTTATACGGATAAATCTGGATTTACGAATACAACTTCAGACGATGTTACAGTAACAGTTCGTGCTGTAAATCCTAAAGAATCTATTGGTGGTTCTGGTGAAAATAACAGTGGAACGGGTGGTAGCACAGTACCTACGAAGAGTGATGTTCAAGTAGCAATTTTTAATGATACGATGGAGAAGAATAATTCTCGTGTTGTTAATATTGCAATGCCTTATATTAATACAAAAACAGAAGATACCCGAAGAATTAATTTATCAGGAAATTATGGTGATTCACACGGTCCTGCAAGTGTAAAAGAAGTTGAAATTTCGATTGATAGTAATATTGATCAAAATCGAGCGATTGAATTTTATGCGATTTGGACTCCGACAGATAAAGGGAAATCTACCTTTGTTAGTTATGAAGATAATCCAGAAAGTTTAGGATTAAATTCTACATTGACTTTTGAAGTATACTCTGTAACGAATGGAACAGAATCAAAAATTGGAGAGGTATCACTTCGTAAAGGAGATGTTGCAGATAAAGTAGCCTTGCCTGATGGTATTACAACAGTGAAGTTAAAACCAAAAGGAAATATGCCATTAGAAACTGCTGGATTACAAGCTGTCGGTTTATTTTTAAGTCAAGATTTAAAAGGATTAGAAGCCGCAAAAGAATTAGCTAAGGAAGGAAATAAAGTTGAAAGTATCGTTACAGCATCTGTGTATACACATGGATACGAAGAACCAAAGGTTGCTGTATCAAAAACAACCTTTGCAAATTCACGAGATGCGATTAAGCTAGTCCCTGCGACAAACCCTATTAATACTACTTTAGCGGGGAACTTAACTCAAGAACTTAGTAGTCAATATGAAGTCTATGAGTATTCACCTAATGGATTAGGAAATCGTATTTATAATAAACAAACCTGGGATCGTAAAACGTTTGTTGATTTACAAGATATTAGTGCTAAAAATGCGAAGTTACTTGTAGAATTACCAGATGGATTTAGTTACGCAGGAAATGACGATTCTGTAAAAACTATTGAAAAATTATAATAATTCAGGAAAAAAACAGTTTTAGAAGTTACACCAAAGAATCAGAATTCAGAGAATCCATTATCACCAAATTTACAGTTCAAAGTAGATAATTGGGTGGAATCAGGAAAATATCCAGTTAAATATACGTTAGTTTGGAATGAAGATGAAAGAGTAGTTGGAATTAATCCAAATAATGATTATGATGGTACAAATGCAACAATCACGAACACGAGTACTTTTACGTATGAATTACCAGTAATTAATAACTCAGCAACTCGATTAATGACACAAGTGACGGATCAACCGACAGATTCAAGTACTTATTCAACAGGAGCCTATAACTTAGCTCCAAATGATGATGTGAAGTATCGTTTGTCATTAACAAACAGTTCAAATGCTGCTACTAGAAACAATGTAGTTATTTCAACATTACCACGAGTATCTGATAAAAAAATATTGTATTAAACTCAAAAAGATCGTGGTTCACAATTTGATGTTCATATGACTGCAGCAGCGACAACTCCAGAAGGTTGGACTGCCTATTATTCAACTACACCAGTATCTGGAACAGCAGTTGAGTTAGAAAAGACGATTACATTAACGGCTGATCAGGTTACAGATTGGTCAACCGTAACAGCAGTAAAATTTGTTTCTAATCAGGATGTTTCTTTAAAAGCGGGATCAACTGCAGCGTTCTATATTCCAGCAAAAGCAAGTAGTACTGCCACAAATAATCAAGTTGCCGTTCTTACTTCAGCAACACGTACAGATGGACAAGATACATTTAATGAAACAAATCCAGCTCGAATTTCAATAAAGATTGAAGATGTTAAAAAAGGTGCCGTTAAGGTAGCGTATGAAAATAAAGATAATGTTGCAATTAAAGATACTGTGACTGCTATCGAAAGTCGTGCCTATAAAAAAGGGTATGATGTGGATACTAAAGAATATAAACCTGATACTCTAATTGGAAAAGATGGAAAAGAGTATTACTTTGTAAAAGTGAAGGATTCCTCACAAAGACCAACAGGAACAATTGATAGCCCTGAGGTTACTGTAACTTATGTGTATGATTTACTATATGATGAAACTGAAGAGAGTCATACTGTTACACGTACAATTAAGTATATAGATGCAGCAGAAAAAACAAAACAAGTTGCTGATCCAGTTACTCAAACAGCAACAATTAAACGAGTAAATAAAGTGAATCGAAAAACTAAGGAGAAAATAGAAGGTACATGGAGTGCTGCAAATTGGGATGAAAAAACATCACCAAGCGTAGAAAATTACAACGCACCAAATCGAGAAAAAGTAGGTATAGTTCCAATAACATCAACAACAGAAGATGTCACAGAAATAATCGAGTATATACAAGCTGTAGATACAAAAATAGTAGCAACAAAACAAACGGTAACGTATGAAGGAGCAGGAGAAAACACACCAGCCCCTAACGAACAAACAAATTACACATTCACTGGAAAAACAAACAAAGTTACAAACGTAACAACATGGAATGAAGAAACCCATACTTATGGAGTCGTAACAACACCAAAAGTAGAAGGATACTATGCGGATAAAGCACAAGCAGGCGGAAAAGAGGTAACCCCAACAACTCCAGAAGCAAGTGATAAAGTAGTGTATAAACCATTAGGAAAAGTAATCTTAGTGGACGAAGGTGGAAATGAAATACCAAACACACCAAAACCTACTTATAAAAACAATCCAAATGATCCAACTGTTGGAGGAGAAACACCAATTCCAGAAATTCCAGACGGATATGAAATCAAACCAAACCAAGACGTACCAGGATTCAACCCAGAAGGAAAAAGTAGTTACTCCATCAAAACCAGGAGAAGATACAAGAATCGTATTAGTAGCGAAGCAAGGAGATATCACAAAAGCAACAAAAACAAACGGTAACGTATGAAGGAGCAGGAGAAAAACACCAGCGCCTAACGAACAAACAAATTATACATTCACTGGAAAAACAAACAAAGTTACAAACGTAACAACATGGAATGAAGAAACCCATACTTATGGATTCGTAACAACACCAAAAGTAGAAGGATACTATGCGGATAAAGCACAAGCAGGAGGAAAAGAGGTAACACCAACAACTCCAGAAGCAAGTGATAAAGTAGTGTATAAACCATTAGGAAAAGTAATCTTAGTGGACGAAGGTGGAAATGAAATTCCAAACACACAAAAACCTACTTATAAAAACAATCCAAATGATCCAACTGTTGGAGGAGAAACACCAATTCCAGAAATTCCAGACGGATATGAAATCAAACCAAACCAAGACGTACCAGGATTCAACCCAGAAGGAAAAGTAGTTACTCCATCAAAACCAGGAGAAGATACAAGAATCGTATTAGTGGCGAAGCAAGGAGATATCACAAAAGCAACAAAACAAACGGTAACGTACGAAGGAGCAGGAGAAAACACACCAGCGCCTAACGAACAAACAAATTACACATTCACTGGAAAAACAAACAAAGTTACAAACGTAACAACATGGAATGAAGAAACCCATACTTATGGAGTCGTAACAACACCAAAAGTAGAAGGATACTATGCGGATAAAGCACAAGCAGGAGGAAAAGAGGTAACCCCAACAAATCCAGAAGCAAGTGATAAAGTAGTGTATAAACCATTAGGAAAAGTAATCTTAGTGGACGAAGGTGGAAATGAAATACCAAACACACAAAAACCTACTTATAAAAACAATCCAAATGATCCAACTGTTGGAGGAGAAACACCAATTCCAGAAATACCAGACGGATATAAAATCAAACCAAACCAAAACGTACCAGGATTCAACCCAGAAGGGAAAGTAGTTACTCCATCAAAACCAGGAGAAGATACAAGAATCGTATTAGTAGCGAAGCAAGGAGATATCACAAAAGCAACAAAACAAACGGTAACGTATGAAGGAGCAGGAGAAAACACACCAGCCCCTAACGAACAAACAAATTACACATTCACTGGAAAAACAAACAAAGTTACAAACGTAACAACATGGAATGAAGAAACCCATACTTATGGATTCGTAACAACACCAAAAGTAGAAGGATACTATGCGGATAAAGCACAAGCAGGAGGAAAAGAGGTAACCCCAACAAATCCAGAAGCAAGTGATAAAGTAGTGTATAAACCATTAGGAAAAGTAATCTTAGTGGACGAAGGTGGAAATGAAATTCCAAACACACAAAAACCTACTTATAGAAACAATCCAAATGATCCAACTGTTGGAGGAGAAACACCAATTCCAGAAATTCCAGACGGATATGAAATCAAACCAAACCAAGACGTACCAGGATTCAACCCAGAAGGAAAAGTAGTCACTCCACCAAAACCAGGAGAAGACACAAGAATCGTGTTAGTGAAAGTAAATCAAAAAGTGACAGTAACTTATATTGTAGAAGGGACAAGTACAGTTCTCCACACAGATAATCTAGAAGGTAAGTCTGGAGAACCTATCAATTACTCTACAACAGCGAAGCTAACTGAGTTAAAACAAAGTGGTTATAATCTTGTATCAGATGGATTCACAACAGCAACAGATAAGAACTATGATAATAATCCAAAGTTGATCAAAGCTTCTTGGTAACAGTAGCTAAGACGATTCCAGTAACACCAACAGATCCTAAGAATCCTAACGAAGATCCACAAAATCCTAAACCAGGAGACCCAATCGATCCTAAGAATCCAAACGGACCAACATGGACGAAAGAAGCTCTTGATAAACTAAACAACATCAAGTCAGTAACTCGTACAATTACTTACATTAAAGATGGTACAACTGAAGAAGTATCACCAACTGAAGCACCAAAATGGACTGATAAAGTAAGCTTCACACGTACAGTAGTTGTAAATCCAAAAGACGGTTCAGTAGTAGGATACGACACAACAGGTGACGGTATTGCAGACGTAGCAGCAACAGACACTACAAGCGGATGGAAAGCTGCAGGTACAGCTAAATTTGCAGAAAAAACATCACCAGTTGTTAAAGGATATGTTGTAAAACCTAACCAAGATACACAAGGTGACTTAGTAGAAGCTGATGGATCTAAAGTTAAAGCATCTACAACAGACTTAACTGTAGACTCGCCTAACCAAGATCTAAAAAGTTAGATACGTACCAGTTGGAACATGGACTCCGAAAGTACCGGAAGGTGAAACACCAATTGATCCAATTCCATATCCAAACGATCCAAAAGATTCAGGAAAAGTGGTAGATCCAAATAAACCAACGGATCCAAACGAACCAAATAAACCAAGTGTACCAGTGGTTCCACATATCCCAGGAACAACTCCAAAAGATCCAAATGGAAACCCACTGAAACCAGTAGATCCCAAAAATCCATCTAAAGGATATGTACCACCAACACCAAAGACACCTACGGAAAATACTGAAATTAAGTATGAAAAAGATACTCAAAAAGCAGTAACTAAATTCAAAGATCCAAGTGGAAACCCAATTCCAGGTGTAACGAACATCGAAGAAACTGGTAAATCAGGTGAGCCATTAACGAAAGCAACAGAAGTAACTACTGAAATTGCTAAGTTAATCGCTAAAGGATACGATCTAGTAAGCAACAACTACGGTAAAGATAACAACGGAAACTTCGATAAAGATTCTGGAAAAGATCAAGAATACACTGTAGTCTTAACACCACACGTTGAGCAAATTAAACCATTTGACCCAACTAACCCGAACGATCCTAACACACCAAAACCAGGTCAGCAAATCGATCCTAAGAATCCAAATGGACCAAAATGGACGAAAGAATTAATCGACAAGCTAAATACGACTAAATATGTTACTCGTACAATCATTTATGTAGAAGATGGTACAAATAAAGAAGTAGCAAATAAAGTTACTGAAAAAATAACATTCACTCGTGAAGCTGAGATTAATGTAGTAACAGGTGATATAGAGTACAGTCAATGGAGATCTAACTTTGATATATTTGGTGCATTCAAATCCCCAGATATTAAAGGTTATGTTCTGAAAGACCCAGCGCAAAGAGTTGTGGAAAGTAAAGGTGTAACTGAAACAACTCCAGATGAAACAATCAAAGTAGTTTACGTTCCAGTAGGAAAACTTGTACCGAAAGTACCAGAAGGTGTAACACCACCAACTCCTGTAACGGATACACCATACGAAAATGTACCAGGTGAACCAGGGAAAGTTGTACCACCAAGTCCAACTAAACCACAAGATCCACAAGATCCAAATAGTCCGAAAGTACCAGTGATTCCTCATATCCCAGGAACAACACCACAAGTGCCGACAGATCCAACTAAACCAGTGGATCCAAACACTAACCCACTTGTACCGTTAAAACCAGTTGATCCGAAAGATCCATCTAAAGGATATGAAGTACCACCAGTACCAACAGACCCAACTGCAAATACACCAGTTAACTACGTGAAAGATGGACAAAAGCTATCACTAACTTTGTAGATAACAATGGTAAAGTAGTATCTGTTCCAGTAGTAGATGAAGGTGATTCAGGAACTAAATTCACTAAGTCTGGTGAAGTAGAAAGCAAGATCAAAGAACTTGTTAAGAAAGGTTACGTTGTAACAAGCAACGATTACCCTTCAGCAGATACAGATAGAGTATTCGACAACGATAAAGATAAAGATCAAATCTTCAACGTTAAAGTTACTCCACTGATCGTACCTACAGATCCAAACAGCCCTGATAAGCCACAGGTGCCAACTGATCCAACGAAACCAGTAGGACCAAACAACCCACTGAAACCAGTAACACCATCTACACCAGAACCAGGAAAACCAGTATTTCCTGAAGATCCAAACAGCCCAGTATGGCCTGAATCAGTGAAAGATCTAGTTACAGAAACAACTGCAACTCGTACGATCACTTATGTAGATCAAAACGGAAAAGAAGTAGCAGCTACTCACACTGAAACGATTAAGTTCAAACGTAGCGCTAAAGTGAACCTAGTAACTGGAGAGATCATTTACGGTGACTGGACAGTAGTAGGTGACGATACTATCTTAGATGGTAACAAGTTACCGAAAGTTGATGGACACATCGCTCATGGCGGAGATATCGATGTTTCTCAAGAAGATATCAAAGCAACAGCAGGAATGAACATAACACAAACAGTCGTTTACGACAAACTTGGTTCATGGGTACCGAAAGTACCAGAAGGAGCAACTCCAGTTCCTCCAATCACATATCCAAATGATCCAACAGATCCAACGAAACCAGGAACAGATAAGCCAAAAGTACCACACGTACCAGGATTTATCCCTGTAGATCCAAATGGAAATCCATTGAAACCAGTTGATCCGAAAGATCCAACTAAAGGATATGAAGTACCAGATGTACCGGCAGATCCAACTCAAGATACGCCAATCAAGTACGTACCGGTAACTCCAGAAAAACCAACTCCAACACCAACTCCGGTTGTTCCTGTACAACCAGAAGGACCAAATGAACAGTCTGAATCTAACACACCTAAGTATGCGGATGGTCAAAATGAACTTCCAAATACTGGTACAAATGATCATGCTGGTTTAGCAACACTTGGACTTCTAGGAGTATTGAGTGGATTTGGATTGGTTGCTCATAAGAAAAGAGAAGAATAATTTTTAAATGACTTCCTAGTATAGTAGTAAGGATGCCAGTAGCTTCTTTAAAGCGAATCTCATGTCTAAAATTTGAGCCTAGGTCTCAAATTTTCCGGTGATAGAATCTGCAATGTCAGATTCTATCACAAGTGCTACTATGGGAGTCATTTTTTTATCTTCAAAAAAATAGTAACTACAAAATAAGAAATAGTAAAAATTCTTGACATTTACTTTTAAGAGTGATATATAAAAAGACAAGATTTAATATTTTACTAAGTACTGGATTGGAGTAGATAATATGAAGTTCGAAAAAAATGAAAAAGGCATTCAATTCGTAAGTTGAGTGTAGGGATTGTTTCTGTTGTAATAGGGCAGTTCTGTATTAGTAGAATAGAAATCCCTGTAGTAGCGGATGAAGTTAAAAATAACAACTAGTGCAGAAAAATTCTAGAACTGAGGCTACAAGTAGGATTTCAAATGAAAAATTCTAATGTAAAAGAAGAAAACAACTTATCAACAACTTTGGAACAACAAAAATCATAAAGAAGTAAAGTTAGAAGAGAATAGTCATAAAAATATAGGAGAATCCTCTACACAAGAAGTTCGAGAAGAAGGAACTCAATTACCAAAAAAATAAATTGGAAGAAGAGAATAAGCAACTAGTAAGAAAAAAACGTTCTGTAACTGTCAATGAAAGCCCAGAAAGTCCTGCTAGTGAAGAATTATCAGTTACTCAATCGACTCCTCATTATTTAGTAACGGGTAAAAAAACTATTATAATGATCCATCTATAAATTTGGGTGAAACTTTAACTAAAAAAGTTAAAGACCTAGTTAATGTCAATCAATTTACACGATTAAAGACTACTTATGGAGATGATCTTTCAGAGGATACTTCGGTATTAGAATTTTGGAAGAAATTTGGGTATTCTCCTGAAGATCGTTATTCCTATCATCATAAAGTAACAGATAAAAAAAGGGAATGCTGCAAATGCAACTCAGAAAAACTGGACAACAGACAAGCTTTTGAACTACCTTATGAAATTATTTATTATCAAAAAAATGGACAAAAAAACATGCTGTGAAAAGTTCCAAATCTTTTTTTCAAGATTAACAGTTGGAGAACAACCAAATATTTGGAAAAAAGTTGATAAAAGCTGGGGAAGTGGTTGGACAAGAGGTTCAGTAACTGACTTAGAAGTGATGAATAATCTTTTAGGTTATGGGGAAGATAGTACAGTTGACCAGTATATTTTAGATCCTGCTAATAAAAAAATAATTTTGTAATACCAACACGTTATAATACAGAAAGAAATGATGTCTGGTTAACGATGAGAGGTGGAAGTCCAGATTTATATGGATCTTATTTAACGGGAGCTCGTGCTCATCTGACGGCAACATCTGCTTCTGGGAAACAAATGAATGAAAAAAATCTAATATAGAAAAAAACAAGCTCGGATGAATTTTATATTAATACGACTACAAAGTTAGGAATTACAGAAGCTGGATTTGATAATCTTGGTGAGCGGTTTTTGGGAGGAAAGTCTGTTGTTGGTAGTCAAAAAAATATTCGAAAAAAAGTCAATAATGGTGGAACAGTAGAATCTTTTTGGTCTAGTTATACTTTCCAAGATTTGAGAAATCGTTTGATTACACATTTTATGAATGATATTAATTCCAATCTTGAGAATTATGAAAAAAACAAGCAACTGGAATTAATTTAGGAGTAGGTGGTCAAATTCAGTTGACAGGACTTTATCGTATGTCAGCTTTAGATTCAGCGACAATTACTACTAATAATATTTCTAATTATAATAATTATTTATCTAATGAGAAAACACGTTTAGATGAATCTTCACATATAACAAATGTTGAATACTATATGTATAATGGTGCAAATAAAGAACAATTATTTTCTCCAGCTAAATCAGTATTCCAAATTGAAACTACTCGTCCTTACTTTAAGAGCTTTGGAGATTTATCAACAGCAGTTAAACTTAGAAAGACAACACTAGATACAGAATTTGTTGATAAATTAGGAAGTAATTCGTTTGAATTAGAAGATAAAGGAATGACAAGTTCTGGTGATAAAATTGGTGTGGACAAGACACATGTTCGTGCTATGATTACTGAAAATGGTGTGATAAAAGAACGTAATTTAAGTTTAGATGATTTAAAAGCTTCATTAAATAAGCCAGAGTACTTAAATAAAGAATTGAAGATTTTTTATACGTATGCTGCTTTAGATACTAAAGGAATTGATGGAAAATTACCAACTGAAATAACTACGAATCAAGGAGCATATGCAGTTCCAATAGTCCGTACTGTACAAGTATTAGGAAATATAGCTAAGACAGAAGAAAGGAAAGTAATTCGTACCATTCAGTATAAAGATCAAAATACACAACAGTTGATTCAAGAAGCACCTACTGTTACACAAGAAGCAATTGTAACTAGAACTAAGTTATTGGATCCACTTACAAATAGTGTACTTGGTTATGATACAAATAATGATGGTCTAGTAGATACGACTGATGAAAATCAGGCTTGGGTAGTTAAAGAACAAACGTGGGTAGAAGTTAAATCACCAACAATTGAAAACTATAATGCCCCAAGTAAAGCAAAAGTGGATGCGGTACAAGTTACACCAACAACAGCCGATGTGACAGAAGTAATTGAGTATACGCAAGGAACAGAAAATATAATTGAAAATAACACAGCTACACGTACAATTAAGTATGTAGATGCAGCAGATAAGACAAAAGAAGTTGCAGATACTGTTAAACAAACAGCAACTATCACACGAACAAATGTGAGAAACAAAGTCACAGGAGCAATAACTGAAGGAAAATGGAGTGAAGCAAACTGGGCTGCAGTAGAATCTCCAAGTGTTGAAAACTATAACGCCCCAAGTAAAGCAAAAGTGGATGTAGTACAAATTACACCAACAACAAAAGATGTGACAGAAGTAATTGAGTATAGGCAAGGAACAGAAAATATAGTTGAAAGTAAAACAGTTACACGTACCATCAAGTATGTAGATGCAGCAGATAAAACAAAAGAAGTTGCAGATACTGTTAAACAAACAGCAACTATCACACGAACAAATGTGAGAAACAAAGTCACGGGAGCAATAACTCAAGGAAACTGGAGTGAAGCAAACTGGGAAGCAGTAGATTCTCCAAGGGTTGAAAACTATAACGCCCCAAGTAAAGCAAAAGTGGAAGTAGTACAACTTACACCAACAACAAAAGATGTGACAGAAGTAATTGAGTATACGCAAGAAACAGAAAAATATAGTTGAAAGTAAAAACAGTTACACGTACTATCAAGTATGTAGATGCAGCAGATAAAACAAAAAGAAGTTGCAGATGCAGTTAAACAAACAGCAACTATCACACGAACAAATGTGAGAAATAAAGTCACAGGAAAAGTAACTCAAGGAAACTGGAGTGAAGCAAACTGGGCTGCAGTAAATTCTCCAAGTGTTAAAAACTATAACGCCCCAAGTAAAGCAAAAGTGGATGCGGTACAAATTACACCAACAACAAAAGATGTGACAGAAGTAATTGAGTATAGGCAAGGAACAGAAAAATATAGTTGAAAGTAAAACAGTTACACGTACCATCAAGTATGTAGATGCAGCAGATAAAACAAAAGAAGTTGCAGATACTGTTAAACAAACAGCGACCATCACACGAACAAATGTGAGAAACAAAGTCACAGGAGCAATAACTGAAGGAAAATGGAGTGAAGCAAACTGGGCTGCAGTAGCTTCTCCAAGTGTTAAAAACTATAATGCTCCAAATAAAGCAAAAGTGGATGCGGTACAAATTACACCAACAACAAAAGATATGACAGTGATTGTGGAATATACAAAACTCAATCCAGTACCACAACCAAAATCAGAACCAACACCGGAGCCGAAACTGGATCCAGTACCACAACCACAACCAGAACCGAAACTGGATCCAGTACCACAACCAAAAGCAGAACCAACACCGGATCCAATACCACAACCAGCTCCAGCACCTCAGCCAGAGCCTAGTCCTGCACCAAATCCTGTTCCAGTGACACCTGAGACTCCTAAACAACCAGTAGCTCTAGTGACACCAGAACAACCAGCAGAGCCTGCTACACCACAGTATGCGGATGGTCAAAATGAACTTCCAAATACTGGTACAAAAGATCATGCTGATTTAGCAACACTTGGACTTCTAGGAGCCTTGAGTGGATTTGGATTGGTAGCTGGTAAGAAAAGAGAAGATGAAAAATAATATTGAATCTCTTTAGATGCAGTTTTTCATTCAAATAGTAAAAGAACTTGAGATTTCATATCTCAGGTTCTTTTCTTTCTCTTTTAGAAAATGGTATAATATAGTTAGAATGATAGAGGAGAAGTGTAAATTGATAGCACAACTGGATACAAAAACAGTCTATAGTTTTATGGAGAGTGTCGTTTCAATAGAAAAATATGTGTGTAGAGCAAAAGACTATGGCTATACTCATCTGGCTATGATGGATGTTGATAATCTTTATGGTGCATTTGATTTTCTAGAGATTACAAAAAAATATGGCATTCATCCTTTATTAGGGCTTGAAATGACTGTATTTGTGGATGATCAGGAAGTCAATCTACGTTTTTTAGCTCTCTCTAGTGTAGGTTATCAACAGTTGATGAAGCTATCTACGGCTAAGATGCAGGGGGAGAAAGAATGGTTATTTTTCTCACAGTATTTAAACGATATTGCGGTCATTGTTCCTTATTTTGAAGAGATTGATTCATTAGACTTAGGTTGTGATTTTTATATAGGTGTATATCCAGATACTGTTGTGACTGAATTTAATCGTCCAATCGTCCCCTTTTATCGCGTGAATTCTTTTGAAAAAAATGATAGGGAAGTTCTACAAGTCTTAAAAGCAATCAAAGAAAATCTTCCGATAAGAGAAGTTTCCTTGCACTCAGGACAAGATGTGCTTTTATCTGCAAGTTCTTTAGAGAAACTATTCCAAGAACGTTTTCCTCAGGCCATGGACAATTTAGAAAAGCTTATTTCAGGAATTTATTATGATTTGGATACAAGTTTGAAACTTCCTCGTTTTAACCCAGCTAGACCAGCTGTAGAAGAGCTGAGAGAGCGTGCTGAACTGGGATTAACTCAGAAGGGGTTCATTACTAAAGAATATCAAGATCGTTTAGACCAAGAATTGGCTGTTATTCATGATATGGGCTTTGATGATTATTTCTTAGTTGTTTGGGATTTATTACGTTTTGGACGATCTAAAGGTTATTATATGGGAATGGGGCGTGGTTCTGCTGTAGGGAGTTTAGTAGCCTATGCTTTAGATATTACTGGAATCGACCCTGTTGAGAAGAATCTGATTTTTGAGCGTTTTCTTAACCGAGAACGTTATACCATGCCGGATATTGATATTGATATTCCTGATATTTATCGTCCAGATTTTATCAGATATGTTGGTAATAAATATGGCAGCAAACATGCGGCTCAAATCGTTACTTTTTCAACCTTTGGTGCTAAGCAAGCCCTTCGAGATGTTTTGAAACGCTATGGTGTACCAGAGTATGAATTATCTGCAATTACCAAGAAATCAGTTTTCGTGACAATCTCAAGTCAGCCTATGAGGGCAATTTACAGTTTCGGCAGCAAATCAATAGTAAGCTAGAATATCAAAAAGCTTTTGAAATTGCTTGTAAGATTGAAGGATATCCGAGACAAACATCTGTCCATGCTGCGGGTGTCGTTATCAGTGACCAAGATTTAACTAATTATATTCCACTTAAGCATGGTGATGAAATTCCTTTGACTCAATATGATGCCCATGCTGTTGAGGCTAGTGGTTTGTTGAAAATGGACTTTCTAGGCCTACGAAATTTAACTTTTGTCCAAAAAATGGCAGAATTATTGAAAGAATCAGAAGGAATTCATCTAAATATAAAAGAGATTGATTTAGAAGATAAAGCAACTTTGGAACTTTTTGCTTCAGGAAATACGAAAGGTATCTTTCAATTTGAACAACCTGGCGCTATTCGTTTATTGAAACAAGTTAAACCAGTGTGCTTCGAAGATGTGGTCGCAACAACTTCTCTAAATAGACCAGGTGCCAGTGATTATATTGCTAACTTTGTAGCTAGAAAGCATGGCCAGGAAAAAGTTACTGTATTAGATCCAGTTTTAGAAGATATTTTAGCTCCTACCTATGGAATTATGCTTTATCAAGAGCAGGTCATGCAGGTTGCTCAACGTTTTGGAGGATTTAGTTTAGGGAAAGCTGATATTTTAAGGAGGGCTATGGGTAAAAAAGATCCAGTAGCTATGCATGAGATGAGAGCATCCTTTATTAAAGGTTCAGTTGAGAGTGGTCACAGCAAGGAAAAAAAGCAGAACAAGTTTTTAATGTGATGGAAAAATTTGCAGGTTATGGATTTAACAGATCCCATGCCTACGCTTACTCTGCCCTGGCTTTTCAATTAGCTTATTTTAAAACTCATTACCCAGCGATTTTTTATCAAGTTATGTTGAATGCTTCTAGCAGTGACTACTTAACAGATGCTATAGAGTCAGGATTTGAAATAGCACCACTATCGATTCATACTGTTCCTTATCACGATAAAATTTCGAATAAGACTATTTATCTTGGTTTAAAAACCATTAAGGGAGTGAGTAAGGATTTAGCTCTTTGGATTATCCAAAAATAGACCTTTTTTTCTACTATTGAAGATTTTTATATCTAAGTTACCTAAAAATTACCGTAAAATTTCTCTTTTAGAACCTCTTATAAAAGTTGGTCTCTTTGATTCATTTGAAAAAAATCGTCTAAAAGTACTAAATAATCTACCCAACTTATTTGATTTTGCGGATTTAATAAGTGGTTTATTTGATGACTCAATTTATGATTGGTTAGATTTTAATGACTGGACAGAGCAGGAAAAATACTACCTGGAACAGGAATTACTCGGAGTTGGTATAAGTAAACATCCTTTGCAGACAATAGCAAATAAAGCAATTTATCCGATCACACCGATTGAAAAAATCTCAGAAAACACTTCTTGTATTATTTTAGTTGAAATTCAAAAAATCAAGATTATACGTACTAAAAAAGGGGAAAATATGGCTTTCTTACAGGTAGATGATAGTAAGAAAAAATTGGATGTAACCCTATTTTCTGATTTGTACAGACAAGAAAGTTCGAAACTAAAGGAAGGAGTTTTCTACTATATAAAGGGAAAAATCCAGTTACGTGATGGTCGTCTGCAAATGATTGCACAAGAAATCAGAGAAGCAGTGGCAGAACGTTTTTGGATACAAGTTAACAATCATGAAAAAAAGATCAAGAAATTTTCCAAATATTAGAAGGATTTAAAGGTCCAATACCAGTTATTATAAGGTATGAGGAAGAAAAAGAAAACAATTGTTTCTTCAAAAATATTTTGTCATGAAATCTCCTGAATTAGAGTCAAAATTAAATGGAATTGTTATGAAAACGATTTATCGCTAAAAATACGGAAAATAGGAGAATTTTCCAATAAATTGTGATATAATCAGTAAGAATGTTAAAAGAAAAAGGAGCATAAACCAAATGAAACGTATTGCTGTTTTAACTAGTGGTGGAGACGCCCCTGGTATGAATGCTGCCATTCGTGCAGTTGTTCGTCAAGCAATTTCAGAAGGAATGGAAGTATTTGGTATCTATGATGGATATGCTGGTATGGTTGCTGGTGAAATTCATCCCCTAGATGCAGCTTCTGTAGGAGACATTATTTCTCGTGGTGGTACTTTCCTTCACTCAGCTCGTTATCCTGAGTTTGCTAAACTTGAAGGCCAACTTAAAGGGATTGAGCAATTAAAAAAACATGGTATTGAAGGCGTAGTTGTTATCGGTGGTGATGGTTCATACCACGGTGCTATGCGTTTAACTGAACATGGTTTCCCAGCTATCGGTCTTCCAGGTACAATTGATAATGATATCGTTGGTACTGATTTTACAATTGGATTTGATACTGCTGTTACAACTGCTATGGATGCTATTGATAAGATTCGTGATACATCATCAAGTCACCGTCGTACTTTTGTAATTGAAGTTATGGGACGTAACGCTGGTGATATCGCTCTTTGGGCAGGTATTGCAACTGGTGCTGATGAAATCATTATCCCTGAAGAAGGCTTCAAGATGGAAGATATCGTAGCAAGCATCAAAGCTGGCTACGAGTGTGGTAAAAAACACAATATCATCGTATTAGCTGAGGGTGTTATGTCAGCTGCTGAATTTGGTCAAAAACTTAAAGAAGCTGGAGATATGAGCGACCTTCGTGTGACAGAACTTGGACATATTCAACGTGGTGGTTCTCCAACTGCTCGTGACCGTGTATTGGCGTCACGAATGGGTGCCCATGCCGTTAAACTTCTTAAACAAGGAATCGGTGGAGTTGCAGTTGGTATCCGTAATGAGAAAATGGTAGAAAACCCAATTCTTGGTACTGCAGAAGAAGGTGCATTATTTAGCCTTACTGCTGATGGTAAGATTGTGGTTAACAACCCACACAAAGCTGATCTTGAGCTTTCAAACTTGAATAAAAGCTTGTCATAATCCATAATTTAGTTAACTCGACCAAAAAGGTCATATATATAAAGGAGTCACAAAAATCATGAACAAACGTGTAAAAATCGTTGCAACTTTGGGTCCTGCGGTTGAAATCCGTGGTGGTAAAAAATATGGTGAAGATGGATACTGGAGTGGAAAACTTGATGTTGAAGCTTCAGCTAAAAACATTGCTAAATTGATTGAAGCTGGTGCAAATACATTCCGTTTCAACTTCTCTCACGGTGACCACCAAGAACAAGGTGACCGTATGGCAACTGTTAAACTTGCTGAAAAACTTGCAGGTAAAAAAGTTGGTTTCCTTCTTGATACTAAAGGACCAGAAATCCGTACAGAATTGTTCGAAGGAGATGCAAAAGAATACTCTTACACAACTGGTGAAAAAATTCGTGTTGCAACTAAACAAGGAATTCAATCAACTCGTGAAGTAATTGCATTGAACGTTGCTGGTTCACTTGACATCTATGATGATGTTGAAGTTGGACGCCAAGTATTAATTGACGATGGTAAACTTGGTCTTCGTGTGGTTGCTAAAGATGATGCGACTCGTGAATTTGAAGTTGAAGTTGAAAATGATGGTGTTATTGCAAAACAAAAAGGTGTGAACATTCCTAACACTAAAATTCCTTTCCCAGCTCTTGCTGAACGTGATAATGATGACATCCGCTTTGGTCTTGAACAAGGAATTAACTTCATTGCGATTTCATTTGTACGTACTGCAAAAGACGTTGAAGAAGTTCGTGCAATCTGTAAAGAAACTGGAAACGGACACGTTCAATTGTTTGCAAAAATTGAAAACCAACAAGGTATCGACAACTTGGATGAAATCATCGAAGCTGCTGATGGTATCATGATTGCTCGTGGTGACATGGGTATCGAAGTACCATTCGAAATGGTTCCAGTTTACCAAAAAATGATCATCAAGAAAGTTAATGCTGCTGGTAAAGTTGTTATCACTGCAACAAACATGCTTGAAACAATGACTGAAAAACCACGTGCAACACGTTCAGAAGTATCAGACGTATTTAATGCTGTTATCGACGGTACTGATGCTACAATGCTTTCAGGTGAATCTGCGAATGGTAAATACCCTCTTGAGTCAGTTACTACAATGGCTACAATCGATAAGAACGCTCAAACTCTTCTTAACGAATACGGTCGTTTGAATTCAGATTCATTTGAACGTAACTCTAAGACAGAAGTAATGGCTTCAGCTGTTAAAGATGCTGCTAACTCAATGGATATCAAATTGATTGTAACTCTGACTAAAACAGGTCATACAGCTCGTTTGATTTCTAAATACCGTCCTAATGCTGATATCTTAGCATTGACATTTGACGAATTGACTGAGCGTGGATTGATGTTGAACTGGGGTGTTATCCCAATGTTGACAGATGCCCCATCATCAACTGATGATATGTTCGAAATTGCTGAACGTAAAGCAGTTGAAGCAGGTCTTGTACAATCTGGTGACGATATCGTGATCGTAGCTGGTGTACCACTTGGGGAAGCTGTACGTACAAACACAATGCGTATCCGTACAGTACGTTAATCTAAATTCTAAAAGCCTATCATATCAAGATTTATCGCTTGTGTGATAGGTCTTTTTTGTATTAGGGGGCAAATAGGGGCATAACTTTTTATTCTCGATTTGATGCTTATAATTAGGGAATAGATATTAAAAAATTATAAAGGATGGAAAAAAAGATAGAAATTATGATATACTTTAATGTAGGACCTTTTTAGAAATTTTGAAAGAGTATTAAAAAATATATAATGAAAAAAATTGTTATCAATGGTGGCATTTCACTGCAGGGTGAAATCACCATTAGTGGTGCAAAAAATAGCGTAGTCGCCTTGATTCCGGCAATAATTTTAGCCGACGACGTTGTTACTTTAGATTATGTTCCAGAAATTTCTGATGTAGATAGCTTAGTTGAAATTATGGAATTAATGGGTGCGAGTGTTAAGCGTTACGATGATGTTCTAGAAATAGATCCAAGAGGTGTTAAAAATATCCCTATGCCTTATGGCAAAATTAATAGTCTTCGGGCATCTTATTATTTTTATGGGAGCTTATTAGGTCGTTTTGGGGAAGCTACAGTGGGCTTACCAGGAGGGTGTGATCTTGGACCTCGTCCTATTGATCTTCATCTCAAAGCGTTTGAAGCGATGGGAGCTAAGGTAAGTTATGAGGGAGATAATATGAATTTATCTACCCAAGGGAAAGCTCTTCATGGTGCAAGTATCTATATGGATACAGTTAGTGTTGGTGCGACTATTAATACGATGATTGCTGCAGTGAAAGCAAAAGGACGGACTGTTATAGAAAATGCTGCGCGTGAACCTGAGATTATTGATGTTGCAACTTTGTTAAATAATATGGGGGCTCATATCCGAGGTGCAGGAACAAATATAATTACTATTGATGGTGTAGAAAAACTTCATGGAACACGTCATCAGGTTATTCCAGATCGTATTGAAGCTGGAACCTATATTTCTTTAGCTGCTGCAGTTGGTAAAGGAATTCGTATTAATAATGTCCTTTATGAACACATAGAAGGCTTTATTGCGAAATTGGAAGAAATGGGTGTTCGAATGACCGTATCTGAAGACAGTATATTTGTTGAAGAGCAATCCAATTTAAAAGCAATTAATATTAAAACAGCTCCTTATCCAGGTTTCGCAACAGATTTACAACAACCAATTACCCCTCTTTTATTAAAAGCTCAAGGGCGTGGTACCATTGTTGATACGATTTACGAAAAACGTATCAATCATGTTTTCGAATTAGCTAAGATGGATGCAGATATCTCTACAATGAATGGGCATATTTTATATAGAGGTGGACGTGGTTTACAGGGAGCAAAGGTTAAGGCGACTGATCTTAGAGCAGGGGCAGCATTAGTTATTGCTGGTCTGATGGCAGAAGGAAAAACGGAAATTACAGATATCGAGTTTATCTTACGTGGTTATTCAAATATTATTGAAAAATTGCGTAATCTAGGAGCTGATATTACACTAGTTGACGAATAAATCGTAGAGGTGTTTATGAATATTTGGACCAAATTAGCAGAGTTTTCTTTTTTTGAGACGGATCGCTTGTATTTGCGTCCTTTCTTTTTTAGTGATAGTAAGGCATTCTATGAAATTGCTGCTAATCCTGAAAATTTACAGTTCATATTTCCAACTCAGGCTAGCATAGAAGAAAGCCAATTTACACTTGCCAATTATTTTATGAAATCTCCATTGGGTGTATGGGCTATTTGCGATCAGAAAACTCAGCAAATGATAGGTTCCATCAAGTTTGAGAAGATAGATGAGATAAAGAAAGAAGCTGAAATTGGCTATTTTTTTGAAAAAAAGATACTTGGTCCCAAGGATTTATGACTGAAGTTGTCACCAAACTTTCTCAGCTTTCCTTTCAAGAATTTGGTCTTAAAAAAATTAACTATTATTACTCATGTAGAAAAATAAGGCTAGTCAAAAAGTTGCCCTTAAGGCTGGATTTAGTCTTTTTCGTCAGTTTAAGGGAAGTGATCGCTACACAAGAAAAATGCGAGATTATCTTGAATTTCGAAATGTAAAAGGAGAATTCAATGAGTAAACACCAGGAAATTCTAAGCTATTTAGAAGAATTGCCAGTTGGTAAGCGCGTTAGTGTTCGTAGTATTTCTAATCATTTAGGAGTTAGTGATGGAACGGCTTATCGTGCAATCAAAGAAGCTGAAAAATCGTGGAATTGTCGAGACTCGTCCACGAAGCGGAACAATTCGTGTAAAATCTCAAAAAGTAGCAATTGAAAAACTAAATTATGCTGAAATAGCTGAAGTTACTTCTTCTGAAGTTTTAGCTGGACAAGAGGGTCTAGAACGTGAATTTAGTAAGTTTTCAATCGGAGCTATGACTGAACAGAATATTTTATCCTATCTTCATGATGGTGGTCTATTGATTGTAGGTGACCGAACTCGTATCCAATTGTTGGCTCTTGAGAATGAAAATGCTGTTCTTGTTACTGGTGGATTTCATGTAAATGAAGAAGTATTGGAGCTTGCAAATCAAAAAGGGATTCCTGTTTTAAGAAGTAAGCACGATACCTTTACTGTTGCGACAATGATTAATAAAGCCTTATCAAATGTACAGATTAAAACAGATATTTTAACAGTAGAGAAACTCTATAGATCAAGTCATGAATATGGTTTTCTCAGAGAAACAGATACTGTTAAAGATTATTTGGATTTAGTCCGTAAGAGCAGAAGCAGTCGTTTCCCAGTTATTAATCAACACCAAGTTGTTGTTGGAGTAGTTACTATGAGAGACGCAGGAGATAAGTCCCCTAATACCACTATTGATAAGGTCATGACACGAAGTGTCTTTCTGACAGGTTTGGCAACCAATATTGCTAATGTCAGCCAAAGGATGATTGCAGAAGACTTTGAGATGGTTCCAGTAGTACGAAGTAATCAAACCTTACTTGGTGTTGTTACGAGACGTGATGTTATGGAAAAGATGAGTCGTTCTCAAGTTTCAGCTCTTCCAACTTTTTCAGAGCAAATAGGACAGAAGCTTTCTTATCATCATGATGAAGTAGTCATTACAGTAGAACCTTTTATGCTTGAAAAAAACGGAGTTCTTGCTAACGGTGTATTGGCGGAAATCTTGAGTCACATGACACAAGATTTAGTGGTGAATAGTGGACGCAGTCTTATTATTGAACAGATGCTCATTTACTTTTTACAGGCTGTTCAGATTGATGATACATTACGTATTCAGGCTCGTATCATCCATCATACAAGACGATCTGCTATTATTGATTACGACATTTACCACGGACATCAGATCGTTTCAAAAGCAAATGTAACGGTAAAAATTAATTAGAATCTTATTTAGAAACTAGGTAAAAATATGATAACATTAAATCCGCTCGTGAAATTGAAGCCATGAATAAGGCGGGTGATTTCTTGGCTAGTATCCATATCGGATTACGTGATTTGATTAAGCCAGGTATTGATATGTGGGAAGTTGAAGAGTATGTCCGTAGACGTTGTAAGGAAGAGAATTTCCTTCCTCTTCAAATTGGAGTTGATGGAGCAGTTATGGATTATCCTTATGCAACTTGTTGCTCACTTAATGATGAAGTAGCTCATGCTTTTCCTCGTCATTATATCTTGAAGGATGGTGACCTGCTTAAAGTTGATATGGTTCTAGGTGGTCCTATTGCCAAATCTGACCTCAATGTCTCTAAACTGAACTTCAATAATGTCGAACAAGTTAAAAAGTATACTCAAAGCTATTCTGGTGGCTTAGCGGATTCGTGTTGGGCTTATGCGGTTGGTACACCGTCTGAAGAAGTAAAAAACTTGATGGATGTGACCAAAGAAGCTATGTATAAGGGAATTGAGCAGGCTGTGGTAGGAAATCGTATCGGTGATATCGGTGCGGCTATTCAAGAATATGCTGAAAGTCGTGGTTACGGGGTTGTCCGAGATCTAGTAGGCCACGGTGTAGGACCTACAATGCATGAAGAACCAATGGTGCCTAACTATGGTATTGCAGGTCGTGGTCTTCGCCTTCGTGAAGGAATGGTCTTGACAATTGAACCGATGATTAATACTGGAGACTGGGAAATTGATACAGATATGAAGACTGGTTGGGCACATAAGACCATTGATGGAGGTCTGTCTTGTCAATATGAACATCAATTCGTTATTACCAAGGATGGCCCTGTAATTTTGACTAGTCAAGGTGAAGAAGGCACATATTAAGAAAATAAAAAAGGGGTAAGTCTCCTTTTTTATTTTTAGAGCATCGTCGTAGCAGATTTCTTACAAATAATCATATTTATAGTACAATGGAATTACTCTTATGAAAGTAGGTTACTGATTGGAATCAATATTATTTTTCTATTTCAGTCTTCTTGGCTGGTGTTCTTTCATTTTTTTCACCTTGTATTTTTCCCTTTACTGCCGGTTTATGCTGGGATTTTATTGGATGATCAGGAAAGCGCAAAAAGTTTTTCTTTATTTGGGAGAAAGGTTCTCTGGTCAGGTTTGATTCGAACTCTTTGCTTTATCGCAGGTATCTCTCTCATTTTCTTTATTCTAGGCTTTGGTGCAGGTTACTTTGGTAATATTCTCTATGCAACATGGTTTAGATATGCAATGGGAAGCATTATAATCTTACTAGGGCTTCATCAGATGGAAATTTTTCATCTGAAGAAATTAGAGATTCAAAAAAGTTTTACTTTCAAGAAATCAGCAGCCAATCGTTATTGGTCAGCATTTCTACTTGGTATTACCTTTAGCTTTGGTTGGACACCTTGTATTGGTCCAGTTTTAAGTTCTGTTTTAGCGCTTGCGGCTTCTGGAGGTAATGGTGCTTGGCAAGGAGCTATCTATACTCTTATTTACACTCTGGGGATGGCCATTCCTTTCTTGGTTTTGGCTCTAGCTTCAGGTGTAGTAATGCCTTATTTTAGTAAAATCAAACGTCATATGATGCTACTAAAGAAAATTGGTGGTTTCCTTATTATTTTAATGGGAATTTTGTTACTATTAGGACAATTAAATATTCTAGCTGGAATTTTTTTGAATAAAGGAGAAAAAAATGAAAAAAAGTAATGTTTACAGGATTGAGTCTCTTATCATTAGTGATATTAATGGCTTGTAGCGAAGAAGAAACTAAAAAGACTCAAGGAGCACAAGGATCACCCAAACAAGTTCAACAAGCACCTGTACAACAAATTGCTGTTGGAAAAGATGCTCCAGACTTTACCTTACAATCTATGGATGGCAAAGAAGTCAAGTTATCTGATTATAAGGGGAAAAAAGTCTATTTGAAGTTTTGGGCTTCATGGTGTGGTCCTTGTAGAAAAAAAGTATGCCTGAGTTAATGGAGTTGGCAGCGAAACCAGATCGTGATTTTGAAATTTTTAAGTGTCATCGCAGCTGGAATTCAAGGCGAAAAAACAGTTGAAGAATTTCCAAAATGGTTTCAAGAACAAGGATATAAGGACATTCCAGTCTTATATGACACTAAGGCAACTACGTTCCAAGCCTATCAAATTCGAAGTATTCCAACAGAGTATTTAATCGATAGTCAAGGAAAAATTGGAAAGATTCAATTTGGTGCTATTAGCAATGCTGATGCAGAAGCTGCATTTAAAGAAATGAATTAAACAAAGATATAAGCAGACTGATTACTAAAAAGTAGTCAGTTTTTTTATAAAAATTTTTAATAAATATGCACCAAAATCCTATATTTATGGTAAAATAGAAACATCATTTTATTTGGAGAAAAACTATGAATATATTTAGGACTAAGAATGTCAGTTTAGATAAAACGGAGATGCATCGGCATTTAAAGCTATGGGATTTAATCCTACTGGGTATTGGAGCAATGGTAGGAACGGGTGTATTTACGATTACAGGGACAGCTGCTGCTAGTCTAGCAGGTCCAGCTTTAGTCATTTCAATTGTTATTTCAGCCTTGTGTGTTGGTTTATCAGCCCTATTTTTTTGCAGAATTTGCTTCTCGGATACCTGCTACAGGAGGGGCTTATAGTTATCTTTATGCGATACTTGGTGAGTTCCCTGCTTGGTTAGCTGGATGGTTAACTATGATGGAGTTTATGACAGCTATTTCTGGTGTTGCATCGGGTTGGGCAGCTTATTTCAAAGGACTTTTACTTCAATATGGAATTTCTCTTCCACAAGCACTGAATGGTACTTTTAATCCCCAAGAAGGAACTTTTGTTGATCTCTTGCCTATCCTAGTTTTATTGTGTGTCACATCACTGGTCTTACTAAATGCTAAAGCTGTTTTACGCTTTAATTCCCTTTTGGTTATATTGAAATTTTCTGCTTTAGCCCTGTTTGTTTTAGTGGGAATATGGCATATTAAACTTGATAATTGGTCTGACTTTGCTCCTTATGGTTTTGGTCAAATTTATGGCTCTAGTACTGGAATCATGGCTGGTGCTTCTTTGATGTTCTTTGGTTTTTTAGGATTTGAATCTATTTCCATGGCTGTAGATGAAGTTAAAAAGCCTCAAAAAAACATTCCTAGAGGTATTGTATTGTCTCTTTTGATTGTAACTATCTTATATGCTCTAGTAACGCTTGTTTTGACAGGTATTGTTCATTATAGTCATTTAAATGTAGATGATGCGGTTGCTTACTCTTTACGTAGCATCGGAATAAGTTGGGCAGCCAATTATGTTTCACTAGTAGCTATTTTAACCTTAATCACAGTATGCATTTCCATGACCTATGCTTTATCTCGTATGATTTATAGTTTGGCTCGTGATGGTTTATTGCCTGCCACTTTCAAAAAATTAACGAAAACAAGTAAAATACCCAAGAATGCAACTATTTTAACAGGATTATCTTCAGCTATAGCAGCTGGAATATTTCCACTAGCTAGTATTGCAGCCTTTTTAAACATTTGTACTCTCGCTTACTTGATTATGTTGCCGTATGGATTAATAAAATTACGGAAAGAAAAAGGTATACCTGGAAAAGGGGAGTTTAAGACACCTCTAGTTCCATTGTTACCAATCCTATCTATTGTGATTTGTTTATCATTTATGTTGCAGTACAATGCTGAAACTTGGCTTGCCTTCTTTATTGCTTTGTTAGTTGCTTGTTTCATTTACTTCACCTATGGTTATAAACATTCGAGCTTGGAAGTGATTGATACTTCTTTAGATAAAGAATAAAACAAAAAGACTTAGAAAGATATTATGATAGTCTTTCTAAGTCTTTTTGTTTTATCAGGAAATATTATTTAAAGATGATAAATTTTTACTAGATATAATTAAGAAAAAAAGTTATGGATGCTAAATTAAAAAGACTCCTTGATAGTTTCTATTATATTACATAACATTAAATTTCGTCTTTTTCAAAAGTAAATCCTTCTCCAAGAATTTCATGTGCTTCAGCAATAGTAATAAAAGCTTGTGGATCGATACGATGAATCATCTCTTTCATTTTCACAATTTCGTTTCTACCAACGATGCAATAAATGATTTTCAAATCTTGTTCACTGTAATAACCTTGGCCATGAATAAAAGTAACTCCTCTTCCAAGATTATCGTTGATTTGTTTAGCAAGTTCATCAGGTAGCTTAGTAATAACGATAAAAGCTTTTCCAGCATAGCCACCTTCACCAATTAAGTCAATTACGCGTGAGACAATAAAGGTAAAGAGAAGAGTGTAAGTTACTAAGCGTATATCTTTGAAAATAAGGAGAATAAGCATGAGAATACAGAAATCTAGAATGAAAAGGAGTTTTCCCATAGAAACATGGGTATACTTATTTAGAATACGTGCAAGAATATCAGTGCCACCTGTTGTACCTCCAGCATTGAAAATAATCCCTAAACCAATTCCCATTAAAATACCTGCAATAAGGGAAGTTATGAGCAAATCGCCTTGAAGATCAATCTGAATAGGAATTCTTTCAAATAAAGCTAACCAAGCAGACAAGGCTATTGTTCCTAGTATACTAGAATACAGGTATCTTGCACCAAATATCTTCCATGCGAAAATGAAAAGTGGAACATTGATAAGGAGATTCATAAGAGAGACTGGAATTTGAAAAAGATAAAAAGTGATGAGGGTAATACCAGTAGCACCTCCTTCAAATAGATGATGGGGAACAACAAAATAGGTTAGTCCAAAAGCATAAATGGCAGCACCTAATATAATAGTTAGGATGGGAGAAATTTTTTTAATCATAGGCAACCTCTTTTTCTTATAAGTTGATTATATCAAATTTTAAGGAAAAATTTTTCAGTGACTCCATTAGGATTTTCAAACTTTTTTTGATATAATAAAAAAAGTAGGAAAAACCAATCTGAAGTAGAAAAATAGAAAGATTGATACTATGACAAAAAAATTAAGATTGTAACTGATTCATCTGTTACTATTGAACCAGAACTAGTAAAAGCAATTAGATATTACAATTGTTCCATTATCTGTAATGATTGATAGCGTTGTTTATTCTGATGCTGATTTGAAAGAAGAAGGTAAATTTCTTCAGTTGATGCAAGAAGCTAAGAATCTTCCGAAAACAAGTCAACCACCTGTAGGTGTCTTTGCTGAAGTTTTTGAAGAACTATGCAAGGATGGTAGTCGGATTCTTGCTATTCATATGTCCCATGCCCTTTCAGGTACTGTAGAAGCATCTAGACAAGGTGCTAGTTTGTCAACGGCGGATGTCACAGTTATTGATAGTTCATTTACGGATCAGGCTTTAAAGTTTCAAGTGGTTGAAGCAGCAAGATTAGCCAAAGAAGGAATAGACATAGATGAAATCTTGTCTCGAGTGGAAGAAGTCAAAAACAATACAGAACTTTATATTGGTGTTTCTACTCTAGAAAACCTTGTCAAAGGTGGTCGTATTGGAAGAGTTACTGGTTTACTTAGTTCTCTCCTTAACATTCGTGTTGTAATGCAAATGAAGAATGATGAATTACAGCCTATTGTTAAAGGTCGTGGCGCGAAAACTTTTAAAAAATGGTTAGATGAGTTTACATCATCTCTTAATGACCGTTCTGTTGCAGAGATTGGAATTTCCTATTCAGGGAATCCTGAGTGGGCAAATGAGATGAGAAATATATTACAAGCCTATGTTGAAAACTCTATCTCTGTTATAGAGACTGGTTCTATTATTCAGACTCATACTGGTGAAAACGCTTGGGCTATATTAGTTCGTTATCATTCCTAAAAAAATAAAGAAAATAAGAAGATTTAGCGTTTTTAACTTGACCTAAAGCGGATTTTAGGATATGATTATATTTGTTAATTAGAAATTATTTTGGAGGAATCATTAACATGGCAAACAAACAAGATTTGATCGCTAAAGTAGCAGAAGCTACAGAATTGACAAAGAAAGATTCAGCAGCAGCAGTTGAAGCTGTATTTGCAGCAGTGACAGAATACCTTGCAGCTGGTGAAAAAGTTCAATTGATCGGTTTTGGTAATTTTGAAGTTCGTGAGCGTGCAGCACGTAAAGGTCGCAACCCACAAACTGGTAAAGAAATCAAGATTGCAGCTTCAAAAGTTCCAGCATTTAAAGCAGGTAAAGCTCTTAAAGACGCTGTTAAATAATAACACTCAAAAAAAGCCTATTGATTCAAGCTTTCTAGCTTGGTCAGTAGGCTTTTTGTTATTTTGATAGTCTATAAAGAATGACAAAGAAAACTCCCTATGAAAGGGAGCTTGTTATAATTAGTTTTTAGAAGCTGCTTGGAATTCAGGATTTTTCCATGCTTCGTCAATGATAGCTTGCAATTCTCTTGCAGAAGCTTGCATTTTTTGAGTTTCTGCATCGTTCAAAGGGATATTTACCGGACGAACGATACCGTGTGCTCCAACGATAGCTGGTTGACCGATGAAGACATTTTCAACTCCATATTGGCCTTCTTGGAAGACTGAAAGTGGAAGTACTGCATTTTCATCATCAAGGATTGCACGAGTGATACGAGCAAGGGCTACAGCGATACCATAGTATGTAGCACCTTTTTTATTGATGATTGAGTAGGCAGCGTCACGAACTGAGATGAAAAGTTCAACGAGGTCTGCATCGTTCAAATCACGGTTATCTTGTAACCATTGTTCTAGTTTAACACCAGCAACGTTAGCGTGAGACCAGACAGCGAACTCTGAGTCACCGTGCTCACCCATGATGTAGGCATGGACTGAACGAGCATCGACACCGATTGTTTCTGCAAGAGCTTGACGGAAACGAGCTGAGTCAAGTGAAGTACCTGAACCGATAACACGTTCTTTAGGGAATCCAGAGAATTTCCATGTTGAATAAGTCAAAACGTCAACTGGGTTAGCTGCTACAAGGAAGATACCATCGAAACCAGAAGCAACAACTTGTTCAACGATTGATTTGTTGATAGCAAGGTTCTTGCCGACAAGGTCAAGACGAGTTTCACCTGGTTTTTGGGGTGCACCAGCTGTGATAACAACAAGGTCAGCATCAGCACAGTCTTCGTATTTAGCAGCGTAGATCTTTTTTTAGGTGAAGTGAAGGCAAGAGCGTGGCTAAGATCTTCAGCATCACCAACTGCTTTTTCAAACAATTGAGGAATTTCAATAATTCCTAGTTCTTGTGCAATTCCTTGGGTAACAAGTGCGAAAGCGTAAGATGAACCAACGGCACCATCACCGATAAGGATCACTTTTTTTATGTTGTTTAGTTAAAGTCATTCTTCTGAATTTCTCCTTCTTTTTTTCGGGTTTCCCCAGATATTTTCATTCTATCACTTTTAAAAATACTTTGTCACGGATTATTCCTGTTTGTCTATGATGTAAACGTTTTAGAAGATTCAGATGAGTGAAATCAAGGACTTTTTATGGTATAATATTTTTTTAGTTACTAATAGTGAAATGAGGCATTTATTAATGCAGGATAAAAATTTAGTGAATGTCAATCTGACAAAGGAGATGAAGACTAGCTTTATTGACTACGCCATGAGTGTTATCGTAGCGCGGGCTCTTCCTGATGTTCGAGATGGCTTAAAACCAGTTCACCGTCGAATTCTCTACGGAATGAATGAGCTTGGTGTTACTCCTGATAAACCCCATAAAAAAATCTGCTCGTATTACAGGGGATGTTATGGGTAAATACCATCCACATGGAGATTCATCTATTTATGAAGCTATGGTTCGTATGGCTCAATGGTGGAGCTACCGTTACATGCTTGTAGATGGGCATGGAAACTTTGGTTCTATGGATGGTGATGGCGCTGCCGCCCAACGTTATACTGAAGCTCGTATGAGTAAGATTGCTCTTGAAATGCTTCGAGATATAAATAAAAATACGGTTGACTTTGTAGATAACTATGATGCAAATGAGCGTGAACCTTTAGTCCTTCCAGCTCGTTTTCCAAATCTTTTAGTTAATGGTGCTACTGGTATCGCTGTCGGTATGGCGACAAATATTCCGCCTCATAATTTGAGTGAAACTATTGATGCAGTTAAGTTGGTCATGGATAATCCCGATGTGACGACAAGAGACCTAATGGAAGTATTGCCTGGTCCAGATTTTCCGACTGGAGCGCTCGTCATGGGTAAATCAGGTATACATAAGGCTTATGAAACCGGAAAAGGCTCAATTGTTCTACGTTCTCGTACAGAAATCGAGGAAACAAAGACTGGACGTGAGCGAATTGTTGTCACAGAATTTCCTTACATGGTAAATAAGACTAAAGTACATGAGCATATTGTTAAGTTGGTTCAAGAAAAACGTATTGAAGGAATTACAGCTGTTAGAGATGAATCTAACCGTGAAGGGGTTCGTTTTGTTATTGAAGTGAAACGAGATGCCTCTGCCAATGTGATTCTTAACAATCTTTTCAAAATGACCCAAATGCAAACAAACTTTGGCTTCAATATGCTAGCTATTCAAAATGGTGTACCGAAGATTTTGTCTCTTCGTCAGATTTTGGATGCCTATATTGAGCATCAAAAAGAAGTTGTTGTTCGTCGTACACGTTTTGATAAAGAGAAAGCTGAAGCGCGTGCTCATATCTTAGAAGGTCTTTTGATTGCTCTGGATCATATCGATGAGTGATTCGTATCATCCGTGCTAGTGAGACAGACGCGGAAGCACAGGCTGAGTTAATGAGCAAATTTAAGCTTTCTGAGAGACAAAGTCAGGCTATTCTAGATATGCGTCTCCGCCGCTTGACAGGATTGGAACGTGATAAGATTCAGTCTGAGTACGATGAATTGATTGCTTTGATCGCGGACTTAGCAGATATTCTAGCAAAACCAGAACGTGTAGCTCAAATTATCAAGGATGAATTAGATGAGGTTAAGCGTAAGTTTGGCGATAAACGTCGTACAGAGTTGATGGTTGGAGAAGTCTTGTCTTTGGAAGATGAAGATTTGATTGAAGAATCGGATGTTCTGATTACTCTTTCTAACAAGGGTTACATTAAACGATTAGATCAAGGTGAATTTACTGCTCAAAAACGTGGTGGACGTGGAGTCCAAGGGACAGGTGTCAAAGATGATGACTTCGTTCGTGAGTTAGTGTCAACTAGCACCCATGATTATCTGCTCTTCTTCACAAATAAAGGACGTGTCTATCGTCTTAAAGGTTTTGAGATTCCAGAATATGGTCGAACTGCTAAAGGGTTGCCTATCGTAAATCTATTGAAGTTGGACGAAGGTGAAAGTATTCAGACTATTATCAACATAGAATCAAAAGGTAGTGATGATGCCTATCTCTTCTTTACAACCCGTTATGGTATTGTGAAGAGAACCAGTGTTAAGGAATTTGCTAATATTCGTCAGAATGGATTAAAAGCCTTGAATTTGAAAGAGGAAGATGAATTAATCAATGTTCTATTAACTGAAGAAGATGCCGATGTTATAATAGGAACTAAGTTGGGCTATGCAGTTCGCTTTAAACAATCTACTGTTCGTGGAATGAGTCGAAGTGCAACGGGTGTCAAAGGTCTGAATCTTCGTGAAGGTGATACAGTAGTAGGGGCAAGACTTATCACTGATGAAGATGAGGTTCTTGTTATTACTGAAAAAGGGTATGGTAAGCGTACTGTAGCCACTGAATACCCTACTAAAGGCCGTGGCGGTAAAGGAATGATAACTGCTAAAATTACTGATAAAAACGGTCCACTAGCTGGTCTCTTAACTGTTAAAGGCGATGAAGATTTGATGATTATCACCGATACAGGTGTTATGATTCGTACAAATGTTGCTAATATTTCACAAACAGGTCGTTCTACTATGGGAGTAAAAGTAATGCGACTTGATCAAGATGCTAAGATTGTGACATTTACAAGTGTTGCAGCTGCAGAAAAAGAAGAAGTTGGGACAGAATATAAAATAGAAGGTGATGCTTAATGTCTCGTAAAAATACTAAAAAGAAAAACAGAAGAAAAAACCTACTGAAAAATATTTTAGCTGTATTTCTCATACTTATCTCTATTGCTTTAATTTTTTTAATTCAAAAAAATTCGCGATGCTTTTTATAGTTTGGAATACAAATAAATATCAAGTTAGTAAGGTATCTAAAGAGAAAAATTGAAGAAAAATAAAGACACTGAAGGTAATTTTGATTTTAATTCGGTAAAATCACTTTCTTCAGAAGCTGTTTTAGCCTCTCAATGGGATGCTCAAAAATTGCCTGTGGTCGGAGGAATTGCAATACCTGAGGTAGAGATTAATTTACCAATTTTTAAAGGTCTGGATAATGCAAATCTCTTGTATGGAGCAGGAACTATGAAACGAAATCAGGTGATGGGTAAAGGCAACTATTCACTTGCTAGTCACCATGTCTTTAGTGTTGAGAATGCAAATCAAATGCTGTTTTCTCCATTAGACCGTGCTAAAAAAGGTATGAAAATTTATGTAACGGACAAGAACAAGGTCTATACTTATGAAATTCGTGAAGTCAAAACGGTTACACCAGATCGTGTTGATGAGATTGAAGATCGAGATGGTGTTAATGAAATTACTCTAGTAACTTGTGAAGATGCAGCTGCTACAGAGCGGACCATTGTCAAAGGTGATTTAAAAAGAAACAATGGATTATTCGAAAAACATCAGAAGACATTTTAACGGCTTTTTAATCAACCTTACAAACAATTTAATTTATAATTAAAGAAAGCTCTCTGTCAATTCTAGTGGATTGAAGAAAAGAATAAGATCGAGAAAGGACACATTTCGTCCTTTCTTTTTTTCTTTTTAGCCTAATTTCCACTTTGCCTAGGCAAGTAGAAATTACTTTGAGAAGTTACCTTTTAAAACAAAAATTCATAAGCAAAATATATTTAAAAATTACTTTGAAATATGATATAATCTATTACAGTATATTTGTACCGAAGTGTGCATATATATATATATATATATATAAGGTGGTAAATTATGCATAAATTGTATAAACAACAAAAAGATCATCGTTATTTTTGTGGGAATAGATACGAAAAATATTCAATTAAAAAATTGAAAGTTGGTGCTGCGAGTGTCTTAATCGGGGCAGGATTTTTGTTTGGTTACAATGTAGATACGGTAGAAGCAGATTCTGTTACTGAACCAACTGAAGCAGTAGTAACTAAGGATTCTGATACGGGATTAAAACTTCCTCAAGGAAATACTCAAGCAGATACTGTTTTTGAAGCAAAATCAGAATTAGCTGAGCAATCAAAATTGAATGAAGAGAAAGAAAAGTCAACTGAGCCAGCAAAATCTGTAAAAGAAAATGAAAAAGATACTGAACATGCTTCAACAGGTTCAGAGAATGCTAATACAGCAGAAGAAACTGCGGCAAAATCATCCGTCGATTTATCTCTGCTACAAGCAAAATTAGCAGATTTGGAAGCTCAAATTGAACGTATCCGAGGAAATAAAAAACAAGCTTCTCAAATCCAAAATGCTGAAAAACTAGTTGCAGAAGCTAAGCAATATATAAGTGCATTGGATGCAACACAGTCAGGAGCTGATAAAAAAACAAAAGAAATTAGTGCTTTAACGTCTATCTTAAAATCAATTAAAGCTGAAGAAACACCAAAAGAAAACAAAAATCAAGATAGCCGTAATGGTAAAAAGATGGAAGAAGGAACTGGTTTCCGTACTGGAGGAGTGACAGAGCAAGCTTTAACAGGATCGATTCATTTTGATACATCGAAAGGACCAACAGAAAAACGAATTCCAGTAGCAAATAATGGAGATGGTGAGCGTGTCATTAATATGGCGATTACTTATTCAGCTTCTTCAGATGAGACAGTTACAGATGGTAAAATACGTGTAACTATTCCAAAGGCTTTTCTTCATTCTACTAAAAAACCAGAATTTACAAATTCATCTTTTGTTAAAAGTACAGATGACCGTTCTACAGCTACTGATTATGTTTATGATTTAAATTTAAATCCAATGGCTGGTGGATCTGTTGCGGAAAGTTTATTAAAACTTTATGTAGGAACATCTATAAAGAATGCACCATCAGAAGGTGATTCACTACCAGTGAAGACAGAGTTTATAAGTGGTGAAAATGTCTTATCTACAAAAACAGCAACAGCTACTTTTTAATTATTTATCAGAAATTATTTATCGAGAAAAAAAGATACAAGAGAAAAATTGGTGAAAAATTATTTATCACAGGACCAACGTGAATACAAACTCGGTTCTGTTGTTAATGGTAAATTAACTCCTGTAAAAACTCCTTTTAGAATTCCATTAATTATGACAAATGAACCATTCTTCAATAGTGGAGAAGCTGATGGGTGGAATCAAAATGGTAATGGTCGATTAACAAGTTATGATTATACAATTAGTGGAATTCCAGAGTTTTTAGAATTAGACCCTAATTCTTCTAATAATTCAAAATGGACACTAAAAAATGGAGTAGCTACCTTACATCCAGATCAAACTCGTGGAATTGAAAATATTTTAGTCTATGCTGGACCTGTATTAAAATTAAAAGAGAGTGCCTTAAGTACACCAGAAGAAATCGCAAAGGTTATTGAATCTAATGGAACAAAAGGCTATAATGCTAAAATTGTTTATAAAGCTGTAGGGCATAGACCAGACGGTTCATCATTCACACAAACTCTAGAAGATCCTGATGGTTTTAGAATCTATGCGGGTGATGGTGCTCCTTCGATTGGTAATATGGATGATTACATTAACACACAATCGAATCAAAGACTATTTTCAAATGCTAGTAATGTAGATACATTTGGCGCAACGTATACAGTTCCATATCATAAATTAAAAGCGGATGGTGGAACATTACCGAGTCAATATTTAAGTTATCTTATCCCGAAAGATCAAGAAGGAAATTATTTTACTAGATTTAAAAATGTATCAAGTTGCAACGAATGAATTAGAAAAATGGAAATGCCGGAGTAAAAAGGATACCATGCAGGATATAAAGATTTACGTGGGCAATTTAAAGAAAACTTTAAGTTATATGGAGTCAATGAGAATAACCAGGCGGAATTAATTAAAGAATATATGAATATTGATGAATTATTTAGTGAAATTACTATTAATCCAGATAAAAGATATAATCATTTAATTTTAAAAACTCCTGGAATTGTTGATGAACTACAAGATAGAAATCAACCTTCTAAAACAATTATAGGATTAACAACAAATTTAGATGTAACAGTAGGTACTTGGAAAGAAAAAAAGCAAAAAGATCCAAATATTCAGCGTTATGAAGATAAAAATTTCTCAAGTATTAGCTGCTGAAAATACATTAGAAAGTGCTGTTGCAACACAACGCCCTAATACGGGAGCAAGTAATCCAGCAGTACACACAAAAGAAGCGACAACATTACGTTTATCAATGGATCAAATTGGTAAACGGGACTTGTCAAAAAGATAATTTAACACGAGGACAAAAATATTCCAATTACAGTAAGTTATGAAGCACCAGATTATTTTTTTACTTAGCAGAATCTGATAAAAAAATGGTATAAAAACATATGACTTACAAAAAAATTAGATCCAAATATTAATAAAAACAAGTGTAATGTTACTAGCAGATCCAAAGTTACCATTGAAAGACTTTTAGATTGACAGCGGACAATCGTTTATTATCAAGTACATCAATTTATTATGGTGGAGTAAATAGTGAAGATGGTAATTGGGCTTATAATCGAATAAAAAGAAAATTATGATACTGTAAATCCAACGCGTATTATTGAAAAATTATAAAGAAACTGGTAAACGTGCCTATATTTTTTTGATTCAAAAAGATTTAGGGTTATCTAGCTTTGATTTAAATCGTGATGGATGGATTAAAGGTGGAACTTATAAACCAGCGGCATTAACTTTTGAAGTAGAAAATAATGGTCAAATTCAAAGTGGAACATATAATATAGAATCTTATCTTGTGTGGAATAGTGATGCTGAAACTTTATTTGGTAATGATCGTTCTTTAAATGCAGATTATGTAGAAGGCCATGAATCAGGTCGAACAATTGCAAAAGCAAATATTAATGTTACGATGAATAATGTAATTGAGTATTCAACATCATTAACGATTTCTAAACCAGGGACAACAGGTACACGAGGGATTATTGATGTGAAGAATGGACAACAAGTTATTCTAACACCTCAAATTGAGAACTTAACAGATAATCCTCAAAAAATCAAAGAAGCAGTTGTTTTAATTCCTAAGAGTGAAGCGGTAACCTATTTAGAAGGACCTATTGTTGAGAATTCAGATGAGTATGATATAGAATATACGACATCAACTGCAACTGACAAAACTACAGGAACTTACGTAACTGCTAATCAAATCACAAATTGGAAAGATGTTACTGCCGTTAAATATAAATTTAAAAAAAGATTATACGGTAACAAAAACAACATGGCTTTACACATAACTTTAATCTTCGAGTTGATCCTGAAAAATCAAAAACTTTGTTAAAAGTACATCGCAAATTTTCTTGAAGAATAATCAAAAATGTATGGTTAGAATCGAATATTGTCGGATTAAGAACAGAAGACGTTCGTGGTAAATTAGAAGTTCGTTATATCAATAATAGAAAAAGATGACATTCTACCAAAAAAATTTCTAAAAAGAGATTTTGCAGGAGAACCATATACTACGACAAAAGAAGATCTGATAAAGTATAATTATATTCCATATTTATTTAAAGAGATCCAAGCTGATTCAGTTCCAGAAACAGGAACTTATGAAAGACAAGTAACGAAAAAAGTTACGTATGTCTATGAGGAAGCAACATTTAAAGAAGAAAGCAAAACGATTACTCGTACAATTAACTATCTTGAAAAGAATAATGAGAGTAATGTAGTTTCTAATCCTGTTGTACAAAATATTACAGTTACGAGAAAAGTTTACACAGGTAAAGAAACAGGTCGAGTGGTAGAAGGTCCATGGGAATATCCCACTGATGCTTATCAACCAAACTGGCCAAGAACAAATTCACCTAGAGTACCTAATTTTGAAGCTCCAGATAGAGAAGTTATCGATAGAGTCTTAGTTTCTCAGGAACTGATTAATAACGGTAATGTAGTTGAAAATGTATATTATGAAAAAATTATTCCAGTTGGTGGAGATGTAGTTGCAAAATATGTTATCGAAGGAACAACAACTGAATTAAAACCATCAACAGATGTTGCTAAGGGATTAAAAGTTGGAAAAGAATATACTTCAACAGCGCCAGCAGCAGGTGAAGAATTAACAGCTACTGATGGAAAAGTTTATGTATATAAAGGTCATAAAACTACATCAGCTGCAGAAACGGGTACAGTTACAGCAGATAAACAAGAAGTAGTTTATGAGTACGCACCAAAAATAGGTGGAGATGTAGAAGTTAAGTACGTCATCGCAGGAACAGAAACAAACCTAAAAGATCCAGTAACATTAGTAGAAAATGGACAAGTAGGAAAAGATTATACTGCGACAAAAGACAACACCATCACAAAAGACGGATTAGTCTATGAATTAGTTAAAACAAATGGTGGACTAAAAGAAGGATCAGCTACAGAAACAGGTAAAAGTAACAGAAGCGAAACAAGAAGTCGTTTATGAGTACGCACCAAAAAGTAGGTGGAAACGTCGAAGTTAAATACGTCATTGCAGGAACAGAAACAAACCTAAAAAGATCCAGTAACATTAGTAGAAAATGGACAAGTAGGAAAAAGATTATACTGCGACAAAAGACAACACAATCACAAAAAGACGGATTAGTCTATGAATTAGTTAAAAACAAATGGTGGACTAAAAGAAGGATCAGCTACAGAAACAGGTAAAAGTAACAGAAGCGAAACAAGAAGTCGTTTATGAGTACGCACCAAAAGTAGGTGGAAACGTCGAAGTGAAATACGTCATTGCAGGAACAGAAACAAACCTAAAAAGATCCAGTAACATTAGTAGAAAATGGACAAGTAGGAAAAAGACTATACTGCGACAAAAAGACAACACCATCACAAAAAGACGGATTAGTCTATGAATTAGTTAAAAACAAATGGTGGACTAAAAAGAAGGATCAGCTACAGAAACAGGTAAAGTAACAGAAGCGAAACAAGAAGTCGTTTATGAGTACGCACCAAAAAGTAGGTGGAAACGTCGAAGTGAAATACGTCATTGCAGGAACAGAAACAAACCTAAAAGATCCAGTAACATTAGTAGAAAAATGGACAAGTAGGAAAAAGACTATACTGCGACAAAAGACAACACAATCACAAAAGACGGATTAGTCTATGAATTAGTTAAAACAAATGGTGGACTAAAAGAAGGATCAGCTACAGAAACAGGTAAAGTAACAGAAGCGAAACAAGAAGTCGTTTATGAGTACGCACCAAAAGTAGGTGGAAACGTCGAAGTGAAATACGTCATTGCAGGAACAGAAACAAACCTAAAAGATCCAGTAACATTAGTAGAAAATGGACAAGTAGGAAAAGACTATACTGCGACAAAAAGACAACACCATCACAAAAGACGGATTAGTCTATGAATTAGTTAAAACAAATGGTGGACTAAAAGAAGGATCAGCTACAGAAACAGGTAAAGTAACAGAAGCGAAACAAGAAGTCGTTTATGAGTACGCACCAAAAGTAGGTGGAAACGTCGAAGTGAAATACGTCATTGCAGGAACAGAAACAAACCTAAAAGATCCAGTAACATTAGTAGAAAATGGACAAGTAGGAAAAAGACTATACTGCGACAAAAAGACAACACAATCACAAAAGACGGATTAGTCTATGAATTAGTTAAAAACAAATGGTGGACTAAAAAGAAGGATCAGCTACAGAAACAGGTAAAGTAACAGAAGCGAAACAAGAAGTCGTTTATGAGTACGCACCAAAAGTAGGTGGAAACGTCGAAGTGAAATACGTCATTGCAGGAACAGAAACAAACCTAAAAAGATCCAGTAACATTAGTAGAAAATGGACAAGTAGGAAAAGATTATACTGCGACAAAAGACAACACCATCACAAAAGACGGATTAGTCTATGAATTAGTTAAAACAAATGGTGGACTAAAAGAAGGATCAGCTACAGAAACAGGTAAAGTAACAGAAGCGAAACAAGAAGTCGTTTATGAGTACGCACCAAAAGTAGGTGGAAACGTCGAAGTTAAATACGTCATTGCAGGAACAGAAACAAACCTAAAAGATCCAGTAACATTAGTAGAAAATGGACAAGTAGGAAAAAGATTATACTGCGACAAAAAGACAACACCATCACAAAAAGACGGATTAGTCTATGAATTAGTTAAAACAAATGGTGGACTAAAAAGAAGGATCAGCTACAGAAACAGGTAAAGTAACAGAAGCGAAACAAGAAGTCGTTTATGAGTACGCACCAAAAAGTAGGTGGAAACGTCGAAGTTAAATACGTCATTGCAGGAACAGAAACAAACCTAAAAAGATCCAGTAACATTAGTAGAAAATGGACAAGTAGGAAAAAGATTATACTGCGACAAAAGACAACACCATCACAAAAGACGGATTAGTCTATGAATTAGTTAAAACAAATGGTGGACTAAAAGAAGGATCAGCTACAGAAACAGGTAAAGTAACAGAAGCGAAACAAGAAGTCGTTTATGAGTACGCACCAAAAGTAGGTGGAAACGTCGAAGTTAAATACGTCATTGCAGGAACAGAAACAAACCTAAAAGATCCAGTAACATTAGTAGAAAATGGACAAGTAGGAAAAGATTATACTGCGACAAAAGACAACACAATCACAAAAAGACGGATTAGTCTATGAATTAGTTAAAAACAAATGGTGGACTAAAAAGAAGGATCAGCTACAGAAACAGGTAAAGTAACAGAAGCGAAACAAGAAGTCGTTTATGAGTACGCACCAAAAAGTAGGTGGAAACGTCGAAGTGAAATACGTCATTGCAGGAACAGAAACAAACCTAAAAAGATCCAGTAACATTAGTAGAAAAATGGACAAGTAGGAAAAAGACTATACTGCGACAAAAAGACAACACAATCACAAAAAGACGGATTAGTCTATGAATTAGTTAAAAACAAATGGTGGACTAAAAAGAAGGATCAGCTACAGAAACAGGTAAAGTAACAGAAGCGAAACAAGAAGTCGTTTATGAGTACGCACCAAAAGTAGGTGGAAACGTCGAAGTGAAATACGTCATTGCAGGAACAGAAACAAACCTAAAAAGATCCAGTAACATTAGTAGAAAATGGACAAGTAGGAAAAGACTATACTGCGACAAAAGACAACACCATCACAAAAGACGGATTAGTCTATGAATTAGTTAAAACAAATGGTGGACTAAAAGAAGGATCAGCTACAGAAACAGGTAAAGTAACAGAAGCGAAACAAGAAGTCGTTTATGAGTACGCACCAAAAGTAGGTGGAAACGTCGAAGTTAAATACGTCATTGCAGGAACAGAAACAAACCTAAAAGATCCAGTAACATTAGTAACAGATGGACAAGTAGGAAGTGACTACACTGCAACAAAAGATATAACTATAAGAAAAGAAGATGGAAGAGTTTATAAACTGGTTGAAGCAAATAATGGACTAAAAGAAGGTTCAGCTACAGAAACAGGCAAAGTAAGTACAGAAAAACAAACAGTTACTTATGAGTATGAGTTACAAAAAGGCGATGTTACAGTTAAGTATGAAACTGAAACTGGTGAATCAATTAAACCTGACAACAACTTGAAATCTCAAGTTCCAACAGGTGATGATTACAACACTACAACTGTAAAAAGACTTAACAATTACGAAAGATGGAAAACTTTATAAACTTGTAGAGAAAAATGGTGGAGTAAAAGAAGGCTCTTCAGTAGAAAACGGAAAAGTAACTGAAACTCCAGCTGTCGTAACGTATGTTTACTCTGAAGTTAAAGGTGAAATTATTCAAAAATTTGTTAATGAATCTGGAAAAGAAATCAAAGATCCAACAAATACTGGTAAGAAATCACTAAACGAAAAAGTAAACTTAGAACATCCAAATCGTATTACAGATAAAGATGGTAAAGTTTATGAATTTGTAAAAGTAGATAAAATTCCAACAAACTTTACTGAACAACCTCAAACAGCTACTTACACTTATAGAGCTGTTAAAGGTCAAGGAGTAACAGTATCTTATGAAACAACTACTGGAGTTACATTAAAAGAAACTCAAACCATTCAACCAAAAGATACGCAACTTGGAACAGAATACGATACAACAACATCAAACTTTAAACCTGAACGTATCGAAAAAGATGGTAAAGTATATATTCTTAAAGAACAAACTAAACCAGGATCTGCTGAGGAAAAAGGTAAAGTAACAGAACAACCACAAAATGTTACTTACGTTTATGAAGAAGTAAAAGAACCAGCAACAAAACAAAAATATGGTAATGTAATTGTTACTTATGTTGATAAAGCTGGTCGTCCATTATCAGGAACAACTGAAAATGGCGTTAAAGTTGATAAATCAGTAATTGATACGCCAGCATCATTAGTGAAAACACCATATGATACAACAGATAATAAACCACAAACTATTACAACAGCTGAAGGTAAAGTTTACAAATTATTAAAAGTAACTCAACATTCAGATGCTGAAAATTCAGATGTAAAAGGTAGAACATCAGTCATTACTTATGTATATGAATTACAAAATACTACAGAAGAATTACCAAAAGCTCATATTGGATTTGTAGTAGTTAACTATGTTGATATGGATGGATATCCAATTTCAGGGAAATCTACAGAAGGTAAAGAAATTCCTACAACAGTGATGGATGTTAATGGAGATTTAGTTGGAACTAAGTACGATACAACTGATCACAAACCAACAACAATCACAACTTCAAATGGAGATGTTTACGAATTCGTGAAGAAATCTGAAACATCAGCTCCTGAATCAGGAGAATTAAAAGAAGGTGTTGCAACAGTTGAGTATGTTTACCGTAAAGTTGTTACAACATATGTAGATGAAGAAGGAAAAGAAATCAATCCTTCAGACAAAGGAACGAAAGATAAGAAAGACATTCCAGAGTACATCTTCAAAGAAACGAAGAAAGACGAAAAAGGAAATACAATTCACGTATACCGTCAAGTCGTAACAAGTTATGTAGATGAAGAAGGAAAAGAAATCAATCCTTCAGACAAAGGAACGAAAGATAAGAAAGATATTCCAGAGTACACATTCAAAGAAACGAAGAAAGATAAAGATGGAAATACAATCCATGTATATACTAAGAAATCTTCTTCAACGCCGGATTCACCAAAACCTTCAACTCCAAGTAATGAAGAAAGTAAATCAACAGTTTGGAAAGATACTGAAGGTAATGTTCTAAAACCTCAAGAAGATGGTACAAAAGATAAGGGAACATTTACTGGCTATGAATATGTCAAGACTATTTTAGTTGGAAATGTAACAACCCATATCTTTAAGAAAGTGATTACTCCAAGTCATGATGGAACTCCTTCTCATCCAGATGTAACAGTGACATCAGATAAATCAACTCAAATAGCGAATTCAAATGAATCCACATTTGTAGATGGTAAACGGGAACTTCCGAATACAGGTACTCAATCATCAACTTCATCTCTCCTTCTTGGAGCTTTAGCTGCAATGACTGGTTTAGGCTTAGTTTCAAGACGTCGTAAAGATGATAAGGAGTAAGAAATGGTCTAAAGCGCAATAAGTAGCCTATCTATCATTCTGAAGTTTATGATAATCAAGAAAAAAGCCTTTCCTCTATTCTTAGGGGAAGGGCTTTTTTCACTGATTTTTACATATCTAACTAATAGGAGTATAGAATAAATGATACAAATTTTTTTAAAAAAATAAGTAAAAATGTTAGCATTCATATTTTTTTCAAGCTTCTTGTTTATATAGCTATAGACTATTAGAAATAACATACTTTCATCTGATTATTAAGAGATAAGAATACTATTGATTATTTAAACAAAAAAATATGTTATAATGCTGATTGTAAAAAGGAGGTTTTTATGAGTTCTTCAGAGTTCATTTCGAAAATAGATTATTATTGCCACAAGAAAGAAAGTCTTTTCAAGCAAAGTAAGTTCAAGTATGCTATTCGTTCTATGTTTGCCGGTGCTTTTTTAACTTTTAGTACAGCTACAGGAGCGATTGGTGCTGATTTACTAAACAGCATTGTTCCAAATAGCGGATACTTCCTTTTCCCGTTTGTTTTTGCTTGGGGGCTGGCTTATATCGTCTTTCTAAATGCGGAATTGATAACTTCCAATATGATGTATTTAACAGCAGGCGTATTTTTGAAAAAAATTGATTGTAAAAAGGCAATGATTATTTTACTCTATTGTACTTTGTTTAATCTCATTGGTGCCTTGGTAGCTGGATGGATGTTTGCAAACTCTTCAGCATTTTCGCATCTGACCCATGATAGTTTTCTGACAAAGCTAGTAGTTAAAAAATTGTCTCGTCCAAGTGATTTGGTATTACTTGAGGGTATTCTTGCAAATGTCTTTGTAAATATTGCCATTCTTTCTTCTATTCTGGTAAAAGATGGTGCGGCAAAACTATGGATTATATTATCTGCTATTACTATGTTTGTATTCTTGTCCAACGAGCACATTGCCGCAAATTTTGCTTCTTTTAGCATAATGAAATTTAGTATTGTTTCTGATCAGGTAGATCACTTTGATCTTGTAAATATTTTTCGTCATTGGGGAGTGACCTTTATTGCAAACTTTATCGGTGGTGGACTTTTAATTGGTTTACCTTATGCTTACCTCAATAAAAATGAAGATACTTATGTAGATTAAAAACTGATAGATGAGGGAGAATCATATTGATTCTCTTTTTTTGAGGTAAACTAGATAGAATTAGTGATATATCAAATGTGTAATTTGCTCTATTTTTTTAGTTATATATAATACTGAACACAATAAATATAAAGAATAACTTAAAAATTTCAATAAAGAAATAAGAGTTTCTTAATCTTGTTTATAAGTGATATACAATGGATTAGCACAACTAGCATTTTTATAAAAATAGGTCTGGGAAATCCTTTTCATAATATCGCTTTTATGTTATAATTATCACAAATAAAAGTTTTAGGAGTTTATTATGGTTTCTTCAGAATTTATCTCAAAGATTGAATTTGCTTGCAAGAAGAAAGAAAGTCTTTATACTCAAAGCAAATTTAAGTATGCGATTCGTTCCATGTTCGCAGGTGCATTTTTAACCTTCAGTACAGCTGCCGGTGCAGTTGGTGCTGACTTGATTAATAAAATTGCGCCAGGCAGTGGACGCTTCCTCTTCCCATTTGTCTTTGCTTGGGGATTGGCCTACATTGTTTTCTTGAATGCTGAGTTGGTAACTTCAAACATGATGTTCTTGACTGCTGGTAGTTTCTTGAAAAAGATCTCTTGGAGAAAAACAGCTGAGATTTTACTTTACTGTACCTTCTTCAACCTTATTGGAGCCTTGATCGCAGGTTGGGGATTTGCTCACTCAGCAGCTTATGCACATCTGACACACGATAGTTTTATTTCGGGTGTTGTTGAGATGAAGTTGGGTCGTTCAAATGAATTAGTTTTACTTGAGGCGATTTTGGCAAATATTTTCGTAAATATTGCGATTCTTTCATTTGTTTTAGTCAAAGATGGTGGTGCCAAACTTTGGCTTGTTTTGTCAGCAATTTACATGTTTGTATTCTTAACAAATGAGCACATTGCTGCGAACTTTGCTTCTTTCGCGATTGTAAATTCAGTGTTGCTGCTGACTCAATTGCTAATTTCGGTGTTGGAAATATGCTTCGTCATTGGGGTGTAACCTTCATCGGGAACTTGATTGGTGGTGGCTTCTTGATGGGTCTTCCGTATGCTTTCCTTAATAAAAATGAAGATACTTATGTAGATTAATAAAATGAGCACGATTGATTCGTGCTTTTTTATATGGGAATGATAGTAATAGCTATTTATTATATCAAAAATATAGAAAACTAATATTGGTAAACTATACCTTAAGGTGCTACAATATCCTTAATCAAACTATATGGAGGTCGCTTTATGACTCGTGATTTTAAATTTGAAACCTTACAATTGCATGCTGGGCAAGTAGTTGATCCAGCAACTAAGTCTCGTGCAGTGCCGATTTATCAAACAACATCCTTTGTTTTTGATGACACGCAGGAAGGTGCGGATCTTTTTGCCTTGAGAAAATCAGGGAATATCTATACTCGTATCACCAACCCTACAACAGCGGCCTTTGAAGAAAGAATCGCTGCTCTTGAAGGTGGTGTTGGAGCTCTTGCAACAGCATCAGGTATGGCCGCAGTGACTTATACGATTTTGGCTCTTGCCCATGCTGGTGACCATGTTGTAGCAGCATCAACTATTTACGGTGGGACTTTCAATCTCTTGAAGGAAACCCTTCCTCGTTATGGGATCACAACAACCTTTGTCGATGTTGATAATTTGAAGGAAGTAGAAGCAGCTATCAATGACAATACCAAGCTTGTCTTGATTGAAACCTTGGGAAATCCCTTGATTAACATTCCTGATTTGGAAAAATTGGCTGAGATTGCGCATAAACATCAGATTCCACTTGTTTCTGACAATACTTTTGCTACACCTTATTTGATTAACGTCTTCACTCACGGTGTAGATATTGCTATTCACTCTGCGACTAAGTTTATCGGTGGCCATGGTACGACTATTGGTGGAGTGATTGTCGATAGCGGGCGTTTTGACTGGGCAGCTTCAGGGAAATTCCCTCAATTTGTTGAGGAAGACCCAAGCTACCACAATTTGAGCTATACTCGTGATGTGGGTGCAGCAGCCTTTATTATCGCTGTCCGTGTTCAATTGCTTCGTGATACAGGTGCAGCCTTGTCGCCATTTAATGCCTTCCTCTTGCTCCAAGGGCTTGAAACTCTTTCACTTCGTGTGGAACGCCATGTGCAAAATGCAGAGAAAATTGTTGATTTTCTTGTAAATCATCCTAAGGTAGAAAAGGTCAATTATCCAAAACTTGCAGATAGTCCTTACCATGCCTTGGCTGAGAAATACTTGCCAAAAGGTGTGGGCTCCATCTTTACCTTCCATGTCAAAGGTGGAGAGGCAGAAGCCCGCAAGGTAATTGATCATTTAGAAATCTTCTCTGACCTTGCAAACGTGGCAGATGCCAAATCGCTTGTTGTTCATCCAGCCACAACCACTCACGGTCAGTTGTCAGAAAAAGATCTAGAAGCAGCAGGTGTCACACCAAACCAAATTCGCTTGTCAATCGGACTTGAAAATGTAGAGGATTTGATTGAAGACTTGCGCTTGGCCTTGGAAAAAATTTAAAGAAAAAGAAGATAAACAGTGGGTTTAGACTCGCTGTTTTTGATTTTCCCTTAGGCATGATATAATGGTTACAGAAGTCTAGAAAGAGGAACGATATGAACGAAATCAAATGTCCCAACTGTGGGGAAGTCTTTACAGTAAATGAAAGTCAGTATGCCGAACTCTTGTCCCAAGTGAGAACAGTAGAGTTTGATAAGGAACTACACGATAGGATGAGGCAGGAACTGGCCTTGGCTGAGCAAAAGGCTATGAATGAGCAACAGACTAAACTGGCTCAGAAAGATCAAGAAATTGCGCACTTACAGAGTCAAATCCAAAACTTTGATACAGAAAAAGAATTGGCCAAGAAAGAGGTTGAACAGACAAGCCATGAGGCCTTATTAGCAAAGGACAAGGAAGTACAGGCCTTGGAAAACCAGTTGGCTACCTTGCGTTTGGAGCATGAAAATCAACTGCAAAAGACTCTTTCAAATCTAGAAAAAGAACGAGATCAGGTTAAAAATCAACTTCTTTTACAAGAAAAAGGAAAACGAGCTTTCTCTTGCTTCAGTTAAGCAAAAACTACGAAGCTCAACTCAAGGCAGCGAGTGAACAAGTCGAATTTTACAAGAATTTCAAAGCCCAACAATCTACAAAAGCCATCGGGGAAAGTCTGGAACACTATGCGGAAAGCGAGTTTAACAAGGTTCGCAGTTTTGCTTTTCCAAATGCTTACTTTGAGAAGGATAATAAGATTTCTGCGCGTGGGTCCAAGGGGGACTTTATCTTCCGTGAATGTGATGAAAATGGTGTTGAAATCATTTCCATCATGTTTCGAGATGAAAAAAATGAAGCAGACGGAACAGAGAAGAAGCATAAGAATGCAGATTTTTTTACAAGGAATTGGATAAGGACCGTCGGGAGAAAAAAACTGTGAGTATGCTGTTTTGGTGACTATGCTTGAGGCCGATAATGACTACTTTAACACAGGGATTGTTGACGTCAGCCACGAGTATGAAAAGATGTATGTGGTTCGCCCTCAGTTCTTTATCCAGTTGATTGGTCTCTTACGCAATGCTGCGCTTAATTCTCTTAAATACAAGCAGGAGTTGGCTTTGGTGCGCGAGCAAAATATCGATATTACACATTTTGAGGAAGACTTGGATGCCTTCAAGTTAGCTTTTGCTAAGAACTATCATTCAGCTTCGACCAACTTTGGTAAAGCTATTGATGAAATCGACAAGGCCATCAAACGCATGGAAGAGGTTAAGAAATTCCTAACCACATCTGAAAACCAACTCCGTCTCGCAAACAATAAATTGGAAGATGTTTCGGTCAAAAAATTGACTCGAAAAAATCCAACCATGAAAGCGAAATTTGAAGCTCTGAAGGGGGAGTGAGAAAGCAAAAATGAACGGTATTATTAACTTAAAAAAAGAAGCAGGGATGACCTCGCATGATGCGGTTTTTAAACTGCGTAAGATTTTGGGAACCAAGAAAATTGGTCATGGTGGGACCTTGGATCCGGATGTGGTGGGTGTTTTGCCGATTGCGGTTGGCAAGGCGACCCGCATGGTCGAGTTTATGCAGGATGAGGGCAAGGTCTATGAGGGAGAAATCACTCTAGGTTATTCAACGACAACTGAGGATGCTAGTGGGGAAGTGGTCGCAGAGACGCCTGTTTTGTCACCTGTAGATGAAATCATTGTAGATGAAGCGATTGCGAGCTTGACGGGGCCTATTAGTCAGATTCCGCCTATGTATTCGGCAGTCAAGGTCAATGGTCGTAAGCTCTATGAGTATGCGCGTGCTGGACAGGAAGTAGAGCGCCCAGAACGTCAGGTAACCATTTATCAATTTGAACGGACAAGTCCGATTTCTTATGAGGGTCATCTTGCACGCTTTACTTTTCGTGTGAAATGTAGCAAGGGTACTTATATCCGTACCTTGTCGGTTGACTTAGGAGAGAAGCTTGGCTATGCGGCCCATATGTCTCAGTTAACTCGTACTAGTGCATCCGGTTTACAGCTAGAAGACGCTCTTACATTGGAAGAAATCACAGAAAAAGTGGAGGCTGGTCAACTAGACTTTCTCCATCCTCTAGAGATTGGGACAGGGGACCTTGTCAGAGTTTTCCTAACTCAAGAACAGGCTATAGAAGTACGCTTTGGTCGTTTTATTGAGTTAGAACAAACAGAACAAGAATTGGCTGCTTTTGAAGGAGATAAATTGCTAGCCATTTTGGAAAAACGGGACAATCTTTACAAGCCAAGAAAGGTTTTTAGCTAGTATAATTAGGGTGTAGGGATTTGAATTCTTCCCCTAGACTATCCAAACCAGACTATAAATTTTGCTAAAAATGTGATAGAATAGACGACGGATAAAAAAACGGAGGATAGCATGCAAAATAGACCAATCATTATCGGAGTGACAGGTGGTTCGGGTGGTGGGAAAACCAGTGTTTCCAGAGCCATTTTATCGCATTTTCCTGATGAAAAAATTTCCATGATTGAGCATGATTCGTACTACAAGGATCAGTCTCATTTGACCTTTGAAGAGCGTGTAAAAACCAACTATGACCATCCTTTTGCCTTTGATACAGACTTGATGATCGAGCAGATTAAGGAATTGTTGGCAGGGCGTCCAGTGGACATTCCGACTTATGACTATACAGAGCATACACGGAGTAGCAAGACCTATCGTCAGGAACCTCAAGATGTCTTTATCGTTGAGGGGATTTTGGTCTTGGAGGACAAGCGTCTGCGTGATTTGATGGATATCAAGATTTTTGTAGATACAGATGATGATGTGCGCATTATTCGTCGAATCAAGCGTGATATGGAAGAACGTGGTCGTAGCTTGGATAGTGTGATTGAACAGTATTTAGGTGTGGTTAAACCTATGTACCATCAGTTTATCGAACCAACCAAGCGTTATGCCGATATCGTGATACCAGAGGGTGTTAGTAACACTGTTGCTATTGACCTCTTGACAACCAAGATTGCAAAGATTTTGGAAGAAGGCAGACAAAACTAATAATAGATTTTTGAAAATGGAGGTCTTGCCTTCATTTTTATTTTTTCCTTATAATGAAAACATAAATGGAGATTTTTGAGGTTAGTTTTGGTATAATAATACCTATAAAAAAAGCAAGAAAATAGATAGAAGGTAGAGATGGAAAAGTATTTATCGGTAACAACTTTGACCAAATATCTGAAAATGAAATTCGATAAAGACCCCTATCTGGAACGGGTCTATTTGACTGGTCAAGTTTCCAACTTTCGTAAGCGCCCTACCCACCAATATTTCTCCATCAAAGATGATCATGCTGTTATCCAGGCGACTATTTGGTCAGGAGTCTATCAAAAAAATTGGGATTTGACCTAGAAGAAGGGATGAAAATCAATGTAATTGGTAGAGTTCAAATCTACGAACCGAGTGGGAGCTACTCTATCATTATCGAAAAAGGCTGAACCAGATGGGATAGGAGCATTGGCTATTCAGTTTGAGCAGCTCAAAAAAAAATTGTCAGAAGAAGGCCTTTTTCAAGAAGGCTTCAAACAAGCTCTTCCTCAGTTTCCTAAACGAATCGGCGTAGTGACCAGTCGTAGTGGAGCGGTGATTCAAGATATTATTACAACAGTGAGCAGACGATTTCCAGGTGTTGATATTCTTCTCTATCCGACAAAGGTTCAAGGTGAAGGGGCAGCAGAGGAAATTGCCAGAAATATCGCGCGTGCTAATCAGCAGGAAGATTTGGATGTGCTGATTATTGGTCGTGGTGGAGGTTCCATTGAAGATCTCTGGGCCTTTAACGAAGAAATTGTGGTAAGAGCTATTTTTGAATCCCGTTTGCCAGTCATTTCAAGTGTCGGACATGAAACGGATGTGACCTTGGCAGACTTTGTGGCAGATCGTCGGGCTGCGACACCAACTGCTGCTGCTGAATTAGCAACACCTGTAACCAAGTTGGATCTCTTGACGCATTTGCAAAATCAAGAAAAACGGATGACAACGGCTGTTCAGAATGTTTTGTTTAAGAAAAAAGAGGCTTTGAAAAAGTGCAGTCATTCTGTTATCTTTAGACAGCCAGAACGTTTGTATGATGGTTATTTGCAGCGTTTAGACCAAATGCAATTGCGACTAAAACAAAGCCTGCGAACACAAATTTCAGATAACAAAGAAAAAAACTGCAAATAAGAAGGCACAAGCTGATGCAGTTATCACCTGTTACTAAAGTTCAACGTTATCAGGATCGCCTGGAACAGATGGATAAGCTGTTACGCAGTCAGGTGGCTTTGGTTTATGATGCTAAAGTTGCTGAAGTCAAGCGTTTATCAGAAGCTTTGATCATGTTGGACACCAGTCGCATTGTGGCGCGTGGTTTTGCTATTGTCAAAAAAGATGAGTCCGTTGTGGATTCAGTTGCGAATTTAAATAAAAAAGACCTAGTGACGCTTTTGATGCGAGACGGTCAGGTAGAATTAGAGGTTAAAGATGTCAAAAACAAAAAGAAATTTGAGGAAAAATCTAGCAGAACTAGAGACGATTGTCCAAAGTTTGGAAAAATGGTGAAATTGCCCTAGAAGAAGCGATTACAGCTTTCCAAAAAAAGGCATGCTCTTATCAAAAAGAACTTCAAGCTACCTTGGACAAGGCTGAAAAAACGTTGGTTAAGGTTATGCAAGAAGACGGAACAGAAAGTGATTTTGAATGAACAAACAAGAAAAATTAGCACTTGTTGAGTCAGCCTTGGAAAATTTCTATGGGGATCAGCAGTTTGCTTTTAGTTTACGGGAATCTGTTCTCTATTCCATTCATGCTGGTGGCAAGCGCATCCGTCCCTTTCTCTTATTAGAAGTCTTAGAAGCCTTGCAAGTTTCTATTACACCAGCTCACGCGCAAGTGGCGGCAGCCTTGGAGATGATTCACACAGGAAGCTTGATTCATGATGACCTTCCTGCTATGGATGATGATGATTACCGAAGGGGACAGCTAACAAACCATAAGAAATTTGGCGAAGCTATGGCAATATTGGCTGGAGATGCCTTGTTCCTAGATCCTTATGCCTTGATAGCGCAGGCAGATTTGCCAAGTCAGATCAAGGTGGACTTGATTGCTAACTTGTCTCTTGCATCAGGAAGCATGGGCATGGTAGCAGGCCAGGTTCTGGATATGGAGGGAGAACATCAGCACTTGTCTTTGGAAGAACTCCAGACAATTCATGCAAATAAAACTGGTAAATTGTTGACCTTTCCTTTCCAAGCTGCAGCTATCATAGCAGAGTTAAGTTCAGAAATAGAAGGCAAACTGAAAACTGTAGGTGAGTTGATTGGTCTAGCCTTTCAAGTCAGAGATGATGTACTGGATGTAACGGCGAGTTTTGAAGAAATCGGTAAAACACCACAAAAGGATATACAGGCGGAAAAATCAACTTATCCATCTTTATTGGGATTGGAAGAAGCAGTTACCTTTTGTAATCAAACATTAGATCAAGCCAATGCTAAATTAGAAGAAATTGCACAGCTGATCAGCTTTGAAACTAGGCCTATTCAAAAAATAGTAGAAAGTTTAAGAATAGATGGCTAAGGAAAGAGTGGATGTACTCGCTTATAAACAGGGCTTGTTTGAAACTAGAGAGCAGGCCAAACGAGGGGTTATGGCTGGTTTGGTAGTCGCTGTTTTAAATGGGGAGCGTTTTGATAAGCCAGGGGAAAAAATTGCAGATGATACAGAGTTAAAACTCAAAGGAGAAAAGCTCAAGTATGTTAGTCGAGGTGGCTTAAAATTAGAAAAAGCCTTGCAAATCTTTGATGTGTCCGTAAGTGACGCAACAACCATTGATATTGGGGCCTCTACTGGAGGATTTACCGATGTCATGTTGCAAAACGGAGCCAAACTTGTATACGCAGTGGATGTTGGGACAAATCAATTGGCATGGAAATTACGGCAAGATCCACGTGTTGTTAGCATGGAACAATTTAATTTCCGCTATGCTGAAAAGACTGATTTTGAACAGGAACCCTGCTTTGCTAGTATAGATGTGAGTTTTATTTCTCTCAGTCTTATCTTACCAGCCTTGCACCGTATCTTAGCAGATCAAGGTCAAGTTGTTGCTCTCGTTAAACCTCAGTTTGAAGCAGGACGTGAGCAAATTGGAAAAAATGGAATCATTCGGGATGCCAAGGTTCATCAGACTGTTCTTGAGACGGTTACTAGCATGGCAGTTGAAGAAGGTTTTTCAGTTCTTGGTTTGGACTTTTCTCCGATCCAAGGTGGCCATGGGAATATTGAGTTTCTGGCTTATTTGAAAAAAGAAAATGGGGCAAGCAACATAGTTGCTTCTGAAATAGAAAAAAATTGTAGAGAGAGCACATAGAGAGTTTAAAGATGAATAAAAAAGAAAGACTTGAAAAAATCAGACGCTTTGTAACAGATTATCAAATTGGAACACAAGAAGCAATCGTAGAACATCTAAAGGAAACTGGAATTACTGCCACTCAAGCGACTGTTTCAAGAGATATTAAGGAGTTAGGTATTGTTAAAATTCCTTTAAAGGATAACACATACGTCTATGAATTGCCAAAATCAGTCGTAAAAAGTTTGCAGCTAGCTGAAGATAATATTGAATCGGCAGAATGGATGGATAAGATGATTAGCCTCCAAGTTGTTCCAGGTAACACTGCTTTTGTCAAAGCTCAGCTACTAGAGAATTTTTCAGATAAGATTTTCTCTTGTTTGGCAGATGATAGTTCTATTCTAGTTATTGCTAGAAGTGAAAGTCTAGCTGAGGAATTGTTTGAACAAGTAAGAAATTGGTAGGGCTGTATGTTACTTGAAATTTCAATAAAAAACTTTGCTATTATTGAATCTATTTCTCTCAATTTTGAAAAAGGGATGACGGTTCTGACTGGGGAAACTGGAGCAGGGAAATCCATTATTATCGATGCCATGAATATGATGTTGGGGGCTAGAGCAACTACGGATGTTATTCGTCATGGTGCTCCCAAGGCTGAGATTGAAGGGCTGTTTTCCATTGAGAATAGCCGTGTTTTTGAGAATATTTTTGAAGAGCAGGGTCTAGAATTGAGCGATGAAATCATTATTCGTCGTGAAATATTACAAAATGGGCGCAGTATTAGCCGTGTCAATGGCCAGATGGTCAATCTCTCAGTCTTACGCTTGATAGGTCAACACCTTGTCGATATTCATGGCCAGCATGACCAAGAAGAATTGATGCGTCCCCAACGCCATATTCAAATGTTGGATGAATTTGGAGATTCTGCTTTTTGGCAATTGAAAGAGTCTTATCAAGAAACTTTTGACACTTACCGAAAGAAGCGTAAGCAAGTACTTGAAGTTAAGAAAAATCAAGAGGAACACAAGGCTCGTATTGAAATGTTGGAATTTCAAATGGCAGAGATTGAGGCAGCAAACTTGCAGGCTGGAGAAGATTTGGCTCTCAATCAAGAGCGAGATAAACTTCTTAACCATAAGAATATTGTTGATACCTTAACAAATGCCTATAGGATGTTGGACAATGAAGAATTTCTAGTCTAGCTAATGTTCGTTCAGCTATGAATGATATGGAAAGTGTGGAAGAGTTCGATCCAGAATATCGAGATATTTCAGCTTCCTTATCTGAGTCTTATTATGTTTTAGAAGATATTAGCAAGCGTTTAGAAGGGATTATTGATGATTTAGACTTTGATGGCAATCGACTCATGCAGGTTGAAAGCCGCTTGGACCTTCTTCATACAATCACACGTAAATATGGTGGTAGTGTAGATGATGTTTTGATTTATTTTGCTAAAATAACAGATGAGTACAATCACTTGACAGGAAACAATCTTTCCTCAGAAGAAATGGAAGCTGAACTCAAAAAAATGGAAGCTAACCTTGTAAATTTGGCAGGTCAACTTGCATTAGCACGTCATGAATTGGCTCAGCAATTAGAAGCTGAAATTAAGCAAGAACTGCAAGATTTATATATGGATAAGGCACAGTTTCAAGTTCAATTTACTAAGGGTAAATTCAGTCGTGAAGGAAATGAAACGGTTGAGTTTTATATTTCTACCAACCCAGGTGAAGATTTTAAACCTCTTGTAAAAGTAGCGTCTGGTGGAGAATTGTCTCGTCTCATGCTGGCTATCAAATCAGCCTTTTCTCGTAAGGAAGGTAAGACTAGTATTGTCTTTGATGAGGTGGATACGGGAGTTTCAGGTCGTGTAGCCCAAGCCATTGCTCAAAAGATTTATAAAATCGGTCAGCATAGTCAAGTGTTAGCTATTTCCCATCTTCCTCAAGTGATTGCTATCTCTGACTACCAATTCTTTATTGAGAAGATTAGCAATGACTATTCAACGGTTTCTACCGTTCGTCTCTTAACTATTGAAGAGCGGGTGGAGGAAGTTGCCAAGATGTTGGCAGGAGATGATGTGACAGAAGCTGCCCTTACCCAAGCAAGAGAATTGTTGAAAAATAGGGAGAAATAAAATGACAGACTATTATGTTATTGGAGATGTCCATGGAAAAGCAGGAATGCTAGAAGACCTTCTTAAGACATGGAATGGTCAAACCCAGTTGCTTTCCTCGGTGATTTAATTGACCGAGGTGAAGATAGTCGCCGTGTTCTTGAGATAGTTAAAGATTTAGTTGATAATCATGGAGCTATTTGTATTTCAGGGAATCACGAGTATATGTTTTTAACTTGGCTTGATGATCCTGAAGAAAGTTATGATCACTACAGGAGAAACGGTGGTGATACAACTATTAACTCTATTTTAGGTCGTCCCTTGGATGCTCCTGTAGATGGAGTGAAGGATGCTAAACGTGTTGCGACAGAAGCTGCCGATTTGGTTGGATTTATTCGTCAAATGCCTTTTGTAGTGGAAACGGAACAGTATATTTTTGTTCATGCAGGTGTCGATTTGACACTAGATGACTGGCACGATACGACAGATTATAAAAAAGTTTGGCTCAGAAAACCATTCCATGAAGCGGTTAATCATACTGGGAAAACCATTGTCTTTGGACATACACCTGTTTATGGTTTGCTAAAACAAGATCGAGGGACAGCTGAACTTTGGATGACAGAAGATGGTAAAATCGGTATGGATGGTGGAGCTGTCTTTGGTGGTGTTCTTCATGGGATTGTCTTTACAGAGCAAGGAATGACAGAACATTACATTATCGAAAATGATGGCTTTGTGGCCGAAGATTAGTACTCCTTACAGGGTATGGTCTTGTCAAAATGTTAAAAACAATTTATAATAAATAGATACCCTGAAAGGAAGAGAATCATGAACTTAGAAGAATTGAAAAAACGACAGGAGAAGATTCGCAACTTCTCCATTATTGCCCATATTGACCATGGCAAATCTACTTTGGCAGACCGTATTTTGGAGAAAACAGAAACCGTTTCTAGTCGTGAAATGCAAGCCCAGCTTTTAGATAGCATGGATTTGGAGCGTGAACGTGGGATTACCATCAAACTGAATGCCATTGAGTTGAATTATACAGCTAAAGATGGGGAAACTTATATTTTCCACTTAATTGACACCCCTGGACACGTTGACTTTACCTATGAAGTTTCTCGTTCCTTAGCTGCCTGTGAAGGTGCTATTTTGGTGGTCGATGCTGCTCAAGGAATTGAGGCTCAAACCCTTGCCAACGTTTATCTAGCCTTGGACAATGATTTGGAAATCATGCCAGTCATTAACAAAATTGACCTGCCAGCAGCGGATCCTGAGCGTGTGCGCACAGAAATTGAAGATGTGATTGGTTTGGATGCCAGCGAAGCAGTTTTAGCTTCTGCCAAGGCTGGTATTGGGATTGAAGAAATTCTTGAACAAATTGTAGAAAAAGTTCCTGCGCCAACGGGTGATGTAACGGCGCCACTTAAGGCTTTGATTTTCGACTCAGTTTACGATGCTTACCGTGGGGTTATTCTCCAAGTGCGTGTCATGGATGGAGTGGTCAAACCTGGCGATAAGATTCAGCTTATGAGTAATGGCAAGACCTTTGATGTGACCGAAGTCGGTATTTTTACTCCGAAAGCAGTTGGTCGTGATTTCCTTGCGACTGGTGACGTTGGTTATATTGCGGCTTCTATTAAGACTGTTCAGGACACTCGTGTGGGTGATACCGTTACCTTGGCAACCAATCCTGCGACAGAGCCATTAGATGGCTACAAACAGATGAATCCTATGGTTTTTGCAGGTCTTTACCCAATCGAGTCAAACAAGTACAACGATTTGCGTGAAGCCCTTGAAATTGCAACTGAACGATGCTAGTCTCCAGTTTGAACCAGAAACATCTCAGGCTCTTGGATTTGGTTTCCGTTGTGGTTTCCTTGGCCTTCTTCATATGGATGTTATCCAAGAACGTTTGGAGCGGGAGTTTAATATCGACCTCATCATGACAGCTCCATCGGTTATCTACAAGGTTAATCAGACGGATGGTGAGTCTATGGACGTTTCTAACCCGTCTGAGTTCCCAGATCCCACTAAGATTGCGACCATTGAAGAGCCTTATGTCAAGGCGCAAATCATGGTGCCGCAAGAGTTCGTCGGAGCAGTAATGGAATTGGCTCAGCGTAAGCGTGGAGACTTTGTGACCATGGATTATATCGATGATAATCGAGTTAATGTTATCTATCAAATTCCTCTCGCCGAAATCGTCTTTGACTTCTTTGATAAACTTAAGTCTTCTACACGTGGTTATGCAAGCTTTGACTACGAATTGTCAGAATATCGCCCATCTAAACTGGTGAAAATGGATATCCTCCTAAATGGTGATAAGGTTGATGCACTCAGCTTTATTGTCCACAAGGATTTTGCTTATGAACGTGGTAAACTCATCGTTGATAAGCTTAAGAAATCATCCCTCGTCAACAATTTGAAGTTCCAATTCAAGCGGCAATTGGACACAAGATTGTGGCTCGTACAGACATCAAGGCCCTTCGTAAGAACGTTCTTGCTAAATGTTATGGTGGTGACGTTTCTCGTAAACGCAAACTCCTTGAAAAACAAAAAGCTGGTAAGAAACGTATGAAAGCCATTGGATCAGTGGAAGTACCGCAAGAAGCCTTCCTAAGTGTTCTAAGTATGGATGAAGAATAGTATACTGAGGACTAACTAGTAACTAACTTATTAATATAAAAACATGAGCAGGATTCGAATTTCCTGCTTTTTTTAATTTTTTAATGATAAAGAAATGTTTGATTTAACTAGAACAATTGTTTGAACAGTGTTTGTTTGTTGATAATAAACTAAAAAAACAATCAAAAGTTTTTTTGAAAAAAGAGACAAAAAAACAGAAAATGATTGACAACGATTTCATATAGTGTTATACTTAGAACATAAAGTTAATTGAAAGAAGGTTAAACCTTATGGGATTAGATCAATTCTTTGATAAAGATCTTGTCTTTTGTCTAGAAGCGGATAATCAAGAAGAACTTTTTGATAAGGTAGCAACTTTATTGGAAGAGCGAGAAATCGTAGCTCCAACTTATCGTGAAGCCTTAATTACACGAGAAAAGTCATTTCCAACTGGATTAGATATGGAATTTTTGGGAAAAGAGTTACCAAATGTTGCTATTCCTCATACGGATACAATTCATAATCTAGCTGAGAAAGTTGTAGTTGTTCGTATCGAGAAGCCTGTTACTTTTCATAATATGATTGCACCTGATAAGGAAGTTCCAGTATCATTACTATTCTTTATCATTAATAACTCAAGTTCAAGCCAGACGAACATCCTTGCTCAGTTAATGGACTTCTTCACAGGAAATGGACATTTAGCAGATTTAGCTAAAATTACTGAACCAGAAGCTCTTTATACTTATATCACTGAAGCAACAGCATAACTTAGTTTATAAAAATAAATTTGGAGGAGATCCATATGATTAAAATTCTTGCTGCCTGCGGTGCAGGTGTAAACTCAAGTCACCAAATTAAAAGTGCTCTTGAAGAAGAACTAGCAAACCGTGGCTACGATGTACATTGTGATGCAGTTATGGTTAAAGACGTGAACGAAGACCTTATTAAAGGTTACGATATCTTCACACCAATTGCTGCCACAGATCTTGGCTTTGACCCAGGTATTCCAGTAATTGAAGCTGGACCAATCTTGTTCCGTATTCCAGCAATGAGCGCTCCAGTATTTGATAATATTGAAGCAGCTATTAAAGAACACGGTTTAAACTAATTTTAATTCGTTATCATTCATATAATATAAAAAGGGAGGAAATATTATGGATGTCATTATCGAACTAGCCAATAAGCTGTTCAAACCTATCTTGGATATGGGTGGACCAATCATCATGCTGATCATTTTGACAGTATTGGCTCTACTTTTTGGAGTGAAATTCTCCAAAGCGCTTGAAGGTGGTATCAAACTTGCCATCGCTCTTACAGGTATCGGTGCTATCATCGGAATGCTGAACGGTGCTTTCTCAGCATCACTTGCTAAATTCGTTGAAAATACTGGTATCCAATTGAATATCACTGACGTTGGTTGGGCACCACTTGCAACAATCACTTGGGGATCTGCTTGGACACTTTACTTCTTGCTTATCATGTTGATTGTCAACGTAGTGATGCTTGCTATGAAGAAAACTGATACACTTGACGTCGATATCTTCGATATCTGGCACTTGTCTATCACAGGTCTTTTGATTAAATGGTATGCTGACAACAATGGAGTTAGCCAAGGGGTTTCACTCTTCATTGCAACTGCAGCAGTTGTCCTTGTAGGTGTTCTTAAAATCATCAACTCTGATTTGATGAAACCTACATTTGACGATCTTCTTAATGCACCAAGTTCATCACCAATGACTTCAACTCACATGAACTACATGATGAACCCAGTTATCATGGTTTTGGATAAGATTTTTGAAAAATTCTTCCCAGGTCTTGATAAATTTGACTTTGACGCTGCAAAATTGAATAAGAAAATCGGTTTCTGGGGATCTAAATTCTTCATCGGTTTCATTCTTGGTATCGTTATCGGTTTGATGGGTACTCCACATCCAGTTGAAGGACTTAAAGATGCTGCAAACTGGCAAGAAGTTATCAAAGGTTGGTTGTCTCTTGGTTTGACAGCCGGTGTAGCTTTGGAACTCTTCTCACTAATCGGTTCATGGTTCATCGCGGCCGTAGAACCACTTTCACAAGGTATTACAAACGTTGCTACTAAACGTTTGGAAGGACGTAAATTCAACATCGGTCTTGACTGGCCATTCATCGCTGGTCGTGCTGAAATCTGGGCTTGTGCTAACGTACTAGCACCAATCATGTTGGTTGAAGCTGTGCTTCTTTCAAAAGTCGGAAATGGTATCTTGCCGCTTGCAGGTATCATCGCTATGGGTGTTACTCCAGCTCTCTTGGTTGTAACTCGTGGTAAATTGCTCCGTATGATTATCTTCGGAACTCTCTTGTTGCCACTCTTCCTTCTTTCAGGTACACTTATTGCACCATTTGCAACAGAACTTGCTAAAGGTGTAGGTGCCTTCCCAGCAGGTGTGAGCCAAACTCAATTAATTACTCACTCAACACTTGAAGGACCAATTGAAAAACTATTTGGTTGGGCAATTGGTAACGCAACAACTGGTGATGTAACAGCACTTCTTGGTGCAGCTGCATTCCTTGTATTCTATGTAGGTATCTTTGCTTGGTATAGAAAACAAATGATCAAACGTAACGAAGAATACGCAGCAAACGCAAAATAATGCACTCCTATAAAATGTAAATTGTAAAAGCTAGGTTGTCAATTTCCTAATTGGGAGTGACAGCCTAGCTTTTTCTTAAGTATAAAATCTCGGAGGTAAATAACAGTGATTGAATTAAAATCAGATAAATTAACAGTTGAGTTTACAACACTCGGTGGTGCTCTTTCATCAATAAAGACAATGAGGGTATTGAATACTTATGGCAAGGTGATGCTAAATACTGGAGTGGTCAAGCACCAGTTCTATTTCCTATTTGCGGTTCTTTACGTAATGACACAGCTATTTATGTAGATAGTGAAGGAAATGAATCTAAAGGAAACATTCCAAGACATGGTTTGGTTCGTAAGAAAGAATTTGAATTAGTTGAACAGACAGACAAGAGTGTAACTTTTGCAATTGAAGATGACCAATCTTCTTATGAAAACTATCCTTATCATTTCCGCTTAGAAATTACTTATACAGTTATCGAGAAAACTGTTCGAACTCAATACAAAATCTTTAATAAAGAAACTAGCAAGCTCATGCCTTACTTTATAGGAGGTCATCCAGGTTTTAATTGTCCTCTTAGTGAAGATGAATCATATGAAGATTACTATTTAGAGTTTGAGAAAGAAGAGACTTGCTCTGTTCCACGTCCTTTCCCTGAAACTGGTATGCTGGATTTTCAAGATAGAAGTCCATGGCTAACAAATCAAAAAGAATTAGATCTAAGTTACGATCTTTTTAGTGTGGATGCTGTTACATTAGATGAATTAAAATCTAGAACGGTTACATTACGATCTCGTAAGCACACTAAAGGTCTAAAAGTAGACTTTAAAGAGTTTTCAAATCTCATTATTTGGTCTACATTAAATAAGGGACCTTTCATTGCCTTTGAACCATGGTCAGGCTTATCAACATCGTTAGAAGAAGGCGATCATTTGGAAGATAAAGAATGTGCGACTCTTAGAAGCAGGACAGGTAGACCAAATTGGTTTTGAGATCGAAATTCTTTAAAATTAAAATAGAAAACAAACATTAACTGTTGACTTTTTTTAAAAAAATAAGAGTATATTATGTTCGTAAGCAACAAATACTGTTTGAAGCAAACAAATAGTAGGTTGTTATATTTTCTTTAATTCTAAAGAAAATCCCTTTAAGTCGCCTTAAAGGAATCGTAAGGATGTTTATCATCTGAACAATTATTTATGTTAATAAACTGCTAGATAATCTTTATTGTCAAAAATGTACGATTAAGATTTGCTGGCCTAGAAAAATAAAAAGGAGTAAACAATATGGCTATTGTTATCGGTGCAGATGCTGCAGGTTTAAGATTGAAAGAAGTTGTGAAAGACTTCTTGGAAAAAGAAAACTTCCACGTTGTGGATGTTACAGCAGAGGGACAAGATTTTGTTGATGTAACTCTTGCTGTTGCTGCAGAAGTAAACAAAGAGGAACAAAACCTTGGTATCGTGATTGATGCTTATGGAGCTGGTCCATTTATGGTTGCAACTAAGATCAAAGGAATGGTTGCTGCAGAAGTTTCTGACGAACGCTCAGCTTATATGACTCGTGGCCACAACAACTCACGTATGATCACTATGGGTGCACAACTTGTTGGTGATGAATTGGCTAAAAATATTGCTAAAGGATTTGTTAACGGTAAATACGATGGTGGACGTCACCAAATTCGTGTCGATATGTTGAACAAAATGTGCTAATACTCTTCAAAAATCAAGATAATCTGTTGTCAGCTCACTTTGGCTAACCTCAGTTATGCTCGTAGCTCGCTTCCTAATACTCTTCGAAAATCAAATTCAAACCACGTCAGCTTCGCCTTGCCGTAGATATGGTCACTGACTTCGTCAGTCTTATCTACAACCTCAAAACTGTATTTTGAGCAACCTGCGCCTCGCTTCCTAGTTTGCTCTTTGATTTTGATTGAGTATAAGCTAATCTTGATTTTTCTTGAGTAAGGATAAATGATATTAGATTTATATAATTAATCGGAGGGAATAACTAATGAGAATTGCAATTGGATGTGACCACATCGTTACAAATGAAAAAATGGCGGTTTCAGAATTTTTGAAATCAAAAGGTTATGAAGTCATTGACTTTGGTACATATGACCATACACGTACTCACTACCCAATCTTTGGTAAAAAAGTAGGGGAAGCAGTTGTTAGTGGACAAGCTGATCTTGGTGTTTGTATCTGTGGTACTGGTGTAGGTATCAACAATGCTGTAAACAAAGTTCCTGGTGTACGTTCTGCCTTGGTTCGTGATATGACTACAGCTCTTTATGCCAAAGAACAATTGAACGCCAACGTTATCGGTTTTGGTGGTAAGATTACTGGTGAATTGCTCATGTGTGATATCATTGAAGCTTTCATCCATGCTGAATACAAACCATCTGAAGAAAACAAAAAATTGATTGCTAAGATTGAACATGTTGAAAGTCACAATGCTCAACAAACTGATGCAAACTTCTTTACAGAATTCCTTGAAAAATGGGATCGTGGAGAATACCACGACTAAGAGGTGACCTATGATTTTAACAGTCACAATGAACCCATCCATTGATATTTCCTATCCTTTGGATGAGTTAAAAATTGATACTGTCAACCGAGTTGTTGATGTTACAAAAAAACAGCTGGTGGTAAGGGACTCAACGTTACACGAGTACTTTCAGAATTTGGAGATTCTGTTCTTGCTACTGGTTTAGTGGGTGGTAAACTTGGTGAGTTTTTGGTTGAACATATCGATGATCAAGTAAAAAAAGATTTCTTCTCAATTCAGGGAGAAACTCGTAACTGTATCGCTATTTTACACGGAGACAACCAAACAGAAGTATTAGAAAAAAAGGCCCAGAGGTTTTTGGAACAAGAAGGACAAGCTTTCTTGAACCATTTCGAAAAACTTCTTGATAAAGTGGAAGTAGTCGCTATCTCAGGTAGTTTACCTGCAGGTCTTCCAGTGGATTACTATGCTCAACTTGTGAAAATTGCAAATGATGCTGGTAAGCCTGTTGTTTTGGATTGTTCAGGTGCAGCACTTCAGGCGGTTCTTGAATCACCACATAAACCAACAGTCATCAAACCAAATAATGAGGAATTGTCTCAGCTTCTTGGAAGAGAAGTTTCTGAGGATTTGGATGAATTAAAAGAAGTCCTTCAGGAACCTTTGTTTGCAGGTATTGAATGGATTATCGTTTCACTTGGTGCCAACGGTGCCTTTGCCAAACATGGTGACACTTTCTACAAGGTAGATATTCCTAGAATTCAGGTGGTAAATCCTGTTGGATCTGGAGACTCTACTGTGGCAGGAATTTCTTCAGGACTTCTTCATAAAGAATCGGATGCAGAACTTTTAATCAAGGCAAATGTCCTTGGAATGCTTAATGCTCAAGAAAAAATGACTGGCCATGTCAACATGGCCAACTATCAAGCTCTATATGATCAATTAATAGTAAAAGAGGTATAAAATGGCTTTAACAGAACAAAAACGTGTACGCTTAGAAAAACTTTCTGATGAAAATGGTATCATCTCAGCTCTTGCATTTGACCAACGTGGTGCTTTGAAACGCCTCATGGCTCAACACCAAACAGAAGAACCAACTGTAGCTCAAATGGAAGAACTGAAAGTCTTGGTTGCAGATGAATTGACTAAATACGCTTCATCTATGCTTCTTGACCCTGAGTATGGACTTCCAGCGACTAAAGCTCTTGATGAAAAAGCTGGTCTTCTCCTTGCTTATGAAAAAACAGGTTATGATACAACAAGCACAAAACGCTTGCCAGACTGCTTGGATGTTTGGTCTGCAAAACGTATTAAAGAAGAAGGTGCAGATGCAGTTAAATTCTTGCTTTACTATGATGTAGATAGCTCAGACGAACTCAACCAAGAAAAACAAGCTTACATCGAACGTATCGGTTCTGAATGTGTGGCTGAAGATATCCCATTCTTCCTTGAAATTCTTGCTTACGATGAAAAAATTGCTGACGCAGGTTCTGTAGAATACGCTAAAGTAAAACCACACAAAGTTATCGGTGCTATGAAAGTCTTCTCAGACCCACGCTTTAACATTGATGTCTTGAAAGTAGAAGTTCCTGTTAACATTAAATATGTTGAAGGCTTCGCTGAAGGTGAAGTAGTTTATACACGTGAAGAAGCAGCAGCCTTCTTCAAAGCACAAGATGAAGCAACTAACTTGCCATACATCTACTTGAGTGCTGGTGTATCAGCTAAACTTTTCCAAGATACTCTTGTATTTGCTCATGAATCAGGTGCAAACTTCAACGGAGTTCTTTGTGGCCGTGCAACATGGGCTGGATCAGTTGAAGCATACATCAAAGATGGTGAAGCAGCAGCTCGCGAATGGCTTCGCACAACTGGATTTGAAAACATTGACGAACTCAATAAAGTTCTTCAAACAACAGCAACTTCATGGAAAGAACGCGTGTAGCACTCAAATTGCGAAAAAAACTTCAGTCTAGGGATAGAAATATCTCTAGACTTTTTTGATGACGTAAAAATAACCTTGAGCTAGTTATCCTCAAGGTTATACTCTTCGAAAATCTCTTCAAACCACGTTAGCGTCGCCTTATCGTAGGTATGGTTACTGACTTCGTCAGTTCTATCCACAACCTCAAAACAGTGTTTTGAGCTGACTTCGTCAGTTCTATCCACAACCTCAAAACAGTGTTTTTGAGCTGACTTCGTCAGTTCTATCCACAACCTCAAAACAGTGTTTTGAGCTGACTTCGTCAGTTCTATCTATAACCTCAAAGCAGTGCTTTGAGCAGCCTGCGGCTAGCTTTCTAGTTTGCTCTTTGATTTTCATTGAGTATTAGATAAAATATAGAAGGCGGAATGCAAGTTAATCGTGATATTCTCCACGATCCCACTTGGCATTCTCTTCATCGAAGATATGATCATTGGCAGCTACATCTGGGCTCACTTCAGATAGCTTATCAATTTTCGCAATCAATTCCTCTTTTTCAGGACTTGGTTTTGTACTTGGTATTGATAAATTCATCTACAATGTTGTTAATGAAATTGATACCTAGGATTGCACCACCGAAAGCAACAATATTAGCATTGAGATTTTCACGAGCGGAACGAGCAGTCGCAACATCTCCGACAAGTATAACTCGAGTTCCAGGAACTTTATCAGCAGATACAGCAATTCCAACACCTGTACCGCAAAGGGCGACTCCAAAGTCAGCCCGTCCATTGACGATCTCCTCTGCAATTAAGCGACCATAAATAGGATAGTGAGTACGGACGAAATCATAAGTACCAACATCAATGATTTCATGACCTTGTTCTTTTAGGTGTTTTGAAATCTTCATCTTCACATCTGTTACAATGTGATCACAACCGAGAGCAATTTTCATGTGAATACCTCCTAGCAGAGCTTGTTCAGCATATCAATGCGAACTTGGTGACGACCAGAATCATAGTTGTGCTCAAGAAAGGCTTTGACTATTTCAACTGCTAAAATATCACCTGTAATTCCAGAACCAATTGTAATGATTGGAGTAGAATTGTGTCGAATAGTCATCATGGCAGAGTGTTCATCGGAAACAGCGGCGCAGATAATACCTTTAAACTTATTAGCAGGCATAAAAGAATGCCCAAACTGGTCAAAAAGAATAGCACGAGCTTGCTTATATTTTCTAAACTCTGTAATAGCATTGACAGTAGAATCAACGAAATCCGCAGAACCTTGTGTAGAGTTGAGGTCAATTACTTCATAATCAGAATGAAGCAGATAGTGTTTGACGGTTTCTTTCAGTTGGAAACCATCTTGGTCAGTAGCTAAAATAACTTTCATAAGAACCTTCTTTCTTTAGCTATCCAAAAGCATGCAATGAAATACCATTGTTGACGATATAGAAGATATATTATATCTTCAAATATAGTATAGTCCTTGTAAAATTATTTGTCAAGGATTTATAAAAAAACTAGTTGAAGAATTTTTTTCTTCAGCTAGTTTTTAGCATTTATTGATCCAATTTCTGATATCGGTTAAATCATAGTTAATCTCAGATTGATGGGCTACCTGGCTGAGTGTAATAGAAGTCAGGGTTGCAACTAAAAGTATTTTTCAATAACATCAAGAGAGTTGGTTACGACGCATTTTTTAGCTTTTTTTCCTTCCTCGTTACCTAAGAATTTTTTTAGAAGATTTTGACTTTCAAAGATTCGATTTTTTCCTTCTATAGCGACAAATACATCGTAAAAAGGTAATTTGGCTGAGGGGTTTAGAAAAGAGCAACGCCTCCATTTTTCCCTCTAACGGACTTAACCAATCCTTCGTTGTCTAATAGTTTTATAATTTTTTTCAAATAAGAATCTGAAACTTCTAGCCGTTCACTCAAGGAAATTGTATTGATATATTTTCCTTCAGGGAGCTGATCTAACATGAGTAAGACATAGACTGACTGTTCCCAACCTGATGACAATCGCATGTTTGTACCTCCATATAAAAAGATAATCATTATCCACAATTACCAGTATAGCCTTTTTTTGTTTTTTTCTCAATACATAGGAGTTTAAAAAAATAATCTTGGAATTTTTTGATAAATCTCTTGACATTCATTTTTAAAAGAGTAGAATAAAAGACAAAAAATATCATCAATATCTTTTGAAAGAAGGGGAAATAAATGAAACGAGGTTCAAATTTTATTTTTTTGATTTCTATATTACTTACCACACTTTTTATGGGGTCGTCTTTTCCAACTGGGAAATATCTCATAGTAGTTGAAAAGACTCCTCCATTATTACTTGGGGGTGTTCGATTTATTATTGCTGGGTTAGTGATGTTGGTATTATCGTTTTTATTTTGCAAGGGAGGGACTATCATTCCTAAAAGTCAAGGTAGCAAGATAAAGGGGTTTATATTGGTTGTGACTATCGGGCTCTTACAGACAGCTGGAACCATGGGATTTCTTAATCTTGCCCTAGCTCATGATGTGTCGTCATCGATGTCTTCCATTATCTTATTTACGAATCCTCTTTGGTTAGCTTTCTTAGCACATTTTTTGTTAAAAGATACATTGACTATTCAGAAGATAAGTGCCTTAATATTAGGTGTGGCTGGAGTTGTTACTTGTATTGGACTAGATGTATCTGCGTTTAGTTTAGGTGCTTTGTTTGCTTTACTTGGTTCATTTTGTTGGTCAATCAATACAGTTGTCACCAAGAAAATTCCTTTTGATAACGGTCCATGGATATTTACAGCTTGGCAATTGTTATTAGGTGGGGTATTCCTTTACTTATTCTCAATACCTGTGCATGAAAGTTATAACTTTCTAAATTTAGGATTTTGGGGCTGGGTTTGGTTTATATGGTTAATTATTCCTGCGTCTGTTGGTTCGTTTGGACTGTGGTTTTATAGTCTAGGACAAAGGGGAGCAACAGTAGCTAGCAGTTTCTTGTTTTTAGTTCCAGTATTTTCAACTATCTTTTCTATTATGGGCTTACATGAGCCGTTTACATTGAATTTGGTTCTTGGGGGTTCGATGGTTGTGTTAGCATTGGTATTAGTAAACTGGAAAGTCAAGGGAGAAGAGGAGTAGTCTATGGAAGTTGGAAATGATATTGTTATTCAAAATGGAACACAATGGAGTTTTGGTAATGGTGTAGCTCAACATTTTGATGAGCATGTTAGACAATCCATTCCTTTATATGATGAAGGACATGACCTTGTTTGTCATCTAAGCGATTTTTTTATTCGTGACCATTCCTTATGTTATGAGCTAGGCTCTGCAACGGGTAATCTGATTGGTAAATTATACCAGCGTCATAAGTCTAAAAAAGAAGTTCGTTTTATCGGGATAGAAGAGATTCCAGAAATGAATCAGGTAACACAATCAAAATTTCTTGAGCTTGAATTTATAACAAGCTCCGTGGAGGAAGTCAGGTTAGAACCCAGCGATTTAATTATTAGCTATTATTTCCTTCAGTTTATTCTTCCAGACAAGAGACGATAAAAACATGCGGAAAAAAATAAAAAAAGTTATTCGGTAAGGGTTTACAAATTATCAGCATTATGATAGAATACAGTTACAAGTTAATACAAGGTGAGTGTTACTAAGTAATATTAGGCATGATCACAGGTGAATTAGAAATCGGATGATTTTCTAGTTCATTTGTGGTCATTTTTAGTACTCATATACCTTTAAGATATAAAAGGAGGTTGACATGTATCGAATTCTAAATCCAATGAATCACAATGTCTCGCTTGTCAGAAATGATAAAGGAGAAGAAGTGATTGTGATTGGTAAGGGGATTGCATTTGGAAAGAGGAAGGGGGATTTGATTGCTGAACATCAGGTTGAGAAAATCTTTCGGATGAAGACAGAAGAGTCCAGAGAAAACTTTATGGCTCTTCTCAAAGATGTTCCGCTTGATTTTATCACAGTGACCTATGAGATTATTGATAAGCTTTCCAAGAAATATCACTATCCGACTCAAGAGTATCTCTATGTAACCTTGACAGATCATATTTACTGTTCTTATCAAGCTCTAACTCAAGGAAGGTACAAGGATAGCAATTTGCCAGATATTTCTGCCAAGTATCCTGTCGCTTTTCAAATCGCAAATGAAGCATTTGAAATTTACCGTCAGAAGCTAGCGGATCATTTTCCTGAGGACGAAATTATTCGGATTGCTTATCATTTCATTAATGCCGAAGGTGAAAATGAAGTGGAACTTGTGGAGTCGATTGATAAGAGGAAAGAAATTCTCAGGAACGTTGAGGAAGTCTTAAAAGATTACGCTATTCAACGTACAAAAGAGAATAATCATTTCTATGATCGCTTTATGATCCATCTAAATTATTTCTTGGATTATTTAGACAGATCTAGAGATGATAACCAATCACTTCTGGATATGGAAGATCATATTAAACAATCCTATCCAAAAGCCTTCGAAATTGGTTCCAAGATATATGATGTGATTACGCAACATACGGGTCTTGATTTGTATAAAAGTGAACGAGTTTATCTAGTTCTACATATCCAACGTTTATTGTCATAAAAATTTATTTAAAACTATATAAGGAGAATTCTATCATGAATAGAGAAGAAGTAACATTGTTAGGTTTTGAAATTGTAGCCTATGCTGGCGATGCTCGTTCAAAACTATTGGAAGCCTTGAAGGCTGCTGAAGCTGGTGATTTTGCAAAAGCGGACGCTCTGGTAGAGGAAGCTGGTAGCTGTATTGCAGAGGCTCACCATGCTCAAACAAGTCTATTGACTAAGGAAGCTTCTGGTGAAGACTTAGCTTATAGTGTGACCATGATGCATGGCCAAGACCACTTGATGACAACCATCTTGTTAAAAGATTTGATGCACCACTTAATCGAACTCTACAAGAGAGGAGTTAAATAATGAATAAACTCATTGCATTTATTGAGAAAGGAAAGCCTTTCTTTGAGAAACTATCTCGTAATATCTATCTTCGTGCTATTCGTGATGGTTTTATTGCTGGTATGCCTGTTATTCTCTTCTCAAGTATCTTTATCTTGATTGCCTTTGTACCAAACTCATGGGGCTTTAAATGGTCTGATGATGTTGTTAATCTCCTCATGAAACCTTACAGCTATTCAATGGGGATTTTGGCTCTCTTGGTAGCTGGTACAACAGCTAAGTCATTGACCGACTCAGTCAACCGTAGCATGGAGAAAACCAATCAAATCAACTATATGTCAACACTATTGGCAGCAATTGTTGGTTTGTTGATGTTGGCAGCTGACCCTATCGAAAATGGTCTAGCTACTGGATTCTTGGGGACAAAAGGTTTGCTTTCAGCCTTTCTTGCTGCCTTTGTTACAGTAGCTATCTATAAGGTCTGTGTTAAGAACAACGTTACCATTCGTATGCCTGACGAAGTTCCATCAAATATCTCACAAGTCTTTAAAGATGTGATTCCATTCACTTTATCTGTTGTATCTCTATACGTTTTGGATCTTTTGGCTCGCAACTTTGTAGGTGCAAGCGTAGCGGAATCAATCGGTAAATTCTTCGCACCACTCTTCTCAGCAGCAGACGGATACCTTGGTATTACCATTATCTTCGGTGCTTTTGCCTTCTTCTGGTTTGTTGGTATTCATGGTCCATCTATCGTTGAACCTGCTATCGCAGCTATTACCTATGCAAATGCCGAAGTCAACTTGAACCTTCTCCAACAAGGAATGCACGCAGACAAGATTCTTACTTCTGGTACACAAATGTTTATCGTTACCATGGGTGGTACTGGTGCGACACTAGTTGTTCCATTCATGTTCATGTGGTTAACAAAATCGAAACGTAACCGTGCAATCGGACGTGCTTCAGTAGTTCCTACTTTCTTTGGTGTAAATGAACCAATCTTGTTTGGTGCTCCATTGGTATTAAATCCAATCTTCTTCATTCCATTTATTTTTGCTCCTATCGCAAACGTTTGGATCTTCAAATTCTTTATTGAAACACTTGGAATGAACTCATTTACTGCTAACCTACCATGGACAACTCCAGCTCCATTAGGTCTAGTTCTTGGTACGAACTTCCAAGTTCTATCATTCATTCTTGCTGCCCTTCTAATCGTGGTTGACGTAATCATTTACTATCCATTCCTTAAAGTATATGATGAACAAATTCTCGAAGAAGAGCGTTCAGGTAAATCTAATGATGAATTGAAAGAAAAAGTTGCTGCAAACTTCAACACTGCAAAAGCAGATGCTATTCTTGAAAAAGCGGGTGTCGATGCAGCACAAAATACCATCACTGAAGAAACAAATGTCCTCGTTCTCTGTGCAGGTGGAGGTACAAGTGGTCTCCTTGCAAATGCTTTGAACAAGGCAGCTGCAGAATACAATGTCCCTGTGAAAGCAGCAGCAGGTGGCTATGGTGCTCACCGTGAAATGTTGCCAGAGTTTGATCTTGTTATTCTTGCCCCTCAAGTTGCTTCAAACTTTGAAGACATGAAAGCGGAAACAGATAAACTTGGTATTAAACTTGCGAAAACAGAAGGAGCTCAATACATCAAATTAACTCGTGATGGAAAAGGTGCTCTTGCATTTGTACAAGCTCAATTCGATTAACGATAGGGACTATAAAAACAGTCTCCTCTCATTACCGAAATCGCTATGGCGAATTTCCTAATCGCCTTATTCATTCGTTGGTAAAAAGATAATGTTTTTACCTTCTCATGTCACAATTCGATTAAGGCTAGGGACTATGAAATAGTTTCCTATCGTTACGGAAATCGCTATGGCGAATTTCCTAATCGCCTTGTTAATTCGTCGGTAAAAATATATCGTTTTTACCTCCTCATGTCACAATTCGATTAAGACTAGGGACTATAAAACAGTCTCCTATCGTTACGGAAATCGCTATGGCGAATTTCCTAATCGCCTTGTTAATTCGTCGGTAAAAAGATATCGTTTTTACCTCCTCATGTCACAATTCGATTAAGGCTAGGGACTCTGAAACAGTCTCCTCTCGTTACGGAAATCGCTATGGCGAATTTCCTAATCGCCTTGTTAATTCGTCGGTAAAAATATATCGTTTTTACCTCCTCATGTCACAATTCGGTGACTTGGTACAAGAAGTGAGATGGAAAAGGATGGCTCACTGACTCCTCTACTCTCACTTTTACTTTATTTAAAACAAGAAATAGGTGAAAAAATGACAAAAACACTTCCCAAAGACTTTATTTTTGGTGGCGCAACAGCTGCTTATCAAGCAGAAGGTGCTACACATACTGATGGAAAAGGACCAGTTGCGTGGGATAAATATCTTGAAGATAACTACTGGTACACAGCCGAACCAGCCAGTGATTTTTACAATCGATATCCAGTTGACCTCAAGCTAGCAGAAGAGTATGGTGTCAATGGTATTCGAATTTCTATTGCCTGGTCACGTATTTTCCCAACTGGTTACGGCCAAGTAAATGCTAAAGGTGTTGAATTTTATCATAATCTATTTTCGGAGTGCCACAAACGTCATGTTGAGCCATTTGTAACTCTTCATCACTTTGATACGCCAGAAGCTCTCCACTCAAATGGAGATTTCTTAAATCGTGAAAATATCGAACACTTTGTAGACTACGCTGCCTTCTGTTTTGAAGAATTTCCAGAAGTAAACTATTGGACAACCTTTAATGAAATTGGGCCAATTGGCGATGGTCAATACTTGGTTGGGAAATTCCCTCCAGGTATTCAGTACGACCTTGCCAAAGTATTCCAATCGCACCACAATATGATGGTGTCCCATGCGCGTGCAGTTAAATTATACAAAGATAGGGGCTACAAGGGAGAAATTGGGGTTGTACATGCACTTCCAACTAAATATCCTTTAAATCCAAATAATCCTGCAGATGTTCGTGCAGCTGAACTGGAAGATATCATCCACAATAAATTTATCTTGGATGCAACTTATCTTGGACACTATTCAGATGAAACGATGGAAGGTGTCAACCATATCTTATCAGTCAATGGTGGTAGCTTGGATCTTCGTGAAGAAGATTTTACAGCATTAGAAGCAGCAAAAGATTTGAACGATTTCCTTGGTATTAACTACTATATGAGTGACTGGATGGAAGCTTGTGATTGTGAAACAGAAATCATCCATAATGGTAAGGGAAAAAAGGGGAGTTCTAAGTACCAAATCAAAGGCATAGGTCGTCGTGTAGCTCCTGACTATGTACCACGTACGGATTGGGATTGGATTATCTACCCTCAAGGTTTGTATGACCAAATCATGCGTGTGAAGAAAGATTATTCTAACTACAAGAAGATTTACATCACTGAAAATGGTCTCGGATACAAAGACGAGTTCGTTGATAATACTGTTTACGATGATGGACGTATTGATTATGTCAAACAACACTTGGAAGTCTTGTCTGATGCGATTGCAGATGGCGCTAATGTAAAAGGTTACTTCATTTGGTCATTAATGGATGTCTTCTCATGGTCAAATGGTTATGAGAAACGTTACGGTCTCTTCTATGTGGACTTTGAAACTCAAGAACGTTATCCTAAGAAATCAGCTCATTGGTACAAGAAAAATATCTGACACGCAAATCATAGAGTAACTTATAAAAAATCCTACCGTGTGGTAGGATTTTTTATGGTTTAGAAAGAATAATTTTTTTGTTTGTTTTGAAAGTTGTTCAAACGTTTCTTTGCTCAGTTTAGAATCTGAAACAATAGTATCAATATCCGAGAGATTGTAGAAAGTATAGAAGTCAAATTTATTAAATTTACTATTGTCTGCTAACAAGATTCTTTTATTGGCATTATTTAAAGCAATACGTTGGACTTCGCCTTCTTCTTCACTAAATGTTGCAATAGCATGATCCTTAATACCGTTACAACTTACGAAGGCCTTGGAAAATTGTAGGTTGCTTAAATCTTGTAATGTCATCGTACCAACAAAGGCACCTGTGATAGAACGATAGTTACCACCAATGAGAATCAAATCTGTTAGTTTTCGTTCGTTTAGAATGAGAAATACCGGCAAACTGTTTGTTACTACCCGAATATTATCGATAGGAAGTTCTCGAGCAAAGCATTCTAAGGTTGTTCCTGGACCTATAAAAATAGTTTCGCCTGAATCAATTAAATGACCAGCGAATCTGCTAATCTCTTGTTTTTCTGCAATCTGTAAGCTCTGTTTTTCTATATTAGAACGTTCATTATTTAAAAGAGAACCTGTACGAATTTTTTCTGCTCCACCGTGTACACGAACGAGTAAGTCTTTGTCAGCAAGTTCTTGTAGGTAGCGTCGAGCTGTCATATCTGAAACATCCAATCGAAACATAATTTCTTTTTACAGTAATAGTGCCTTTTGTATTAACTGTTTCTAGAATACTGTCTAATTTTTTTCTTGCTTTAACATCTCTATCACCTCGATTTCTACTATTATTATCTTACCACAAAAACAATCAATCATTCAAATATAAAAAAACACAAAAAAACAAAAAAATATCATGGTTTGTTTAAACAAATCATGATATTTTTTTATCACTATTAAATAGTTAAAATTAGCTTAAACCATAGTTGTAGTCATCATCTTGCATGGCTTCAACTTCACCTAGCAGGTAACCATTTCCGACTTGAGAGAAGAAGTCGTGGTTGGAAGTTCCTGTAGAGATTCCGTTCATAACAATTGGATTGACATCATCTGCTGAATCTGGGAAAAGAGGATCCTGCCCTAGATTCATAAGAGCTTTATTAGCGTTGTAGCGTAGGAAGGTTTTGACTTCTTCCGTCCATCCAACACCGTCATAGAGACTTTCAGTATAGCCTTCTTCGTTCTCATAAAGTGTATAGAGAAGATCGTACATCCATTCCTTGAGTTTTTTTCTTGTTCATCTTCTGGTAATTCATTAAAACCAAGCTGGAACTTGTAGCCGATGTAGGTACCGTGAACAGATTCATCACGGATAATTAGTTTGATAATTTCTGCAACGTTAGCAAGTTTGTTGTTACCCAGGTAATAGAGGGGAGTAAAGAAACCAGAGTAGAAGAGGAAGGTTTCAAGGAAGACACTGGCAACTTTTTTCTCAAGTGGGCTACCATTGAGATAAATTTCATTGACAATTTCAGCCTTCCTTTGTAGGTAAGGGTTTGTATTTGTCCATTCGAAAAATTTCGTCAATCTCAGATTTTGTATTCAAAGTTGAGAAGATAGAAGAGTAAGATTTTGCGTGGACTGATTCCATGAATTGAATGTTATTAAAGACAGCTTCTTCGTGTGGAGTACGGATATCTGAGCGAAGAGCCTGAACACCTGTTTCAGATTGCATGGTATCTAAGAGAGTTAATCCACCAAAAAACCTTACCAACTAAGTCTTTTTCTTTATTTGATAATTTTCTCCAGTCATCCAAGTCATTTGATAGGGGGATACGTGTATCGAGCCAGAACTGCTCAGTTAACTTCTCCCAAGTTGATTTTGTCGATGACATCTTCGATGGCATTCCAGTTAATGGCTTTGTAGTAAGTTTCCATTTTGAAATCTCTTTCTGTATATAATAATGCTGTTGCACAATCGTTTTTGCTTTATGATAATTCCTTTAGTGTATCACTAAAAAGTCGGAGAACCGACTTTTACATGTGCTAGCTAGTTTATAAAAATGCTTGACCAAGTTCTCTTTTTGAAGTTAGCTTACTAAAATTACAGAGAAATAGTAATTCCTTTGGTTAAAAAAACTAAATAACGCAGCTTTCACATTGGTTAGCACCAACTTCTCCACCATCATCTGTAAAGGTACGGACGTAGTAGATAGACTTGATACCCTTATTGAAAGCATAGTTACGAAGGATAGATAAGTCACGAGTTGTTTGTTTGTTTTCTTTCTTCCATTCGTAAAGTCCTTTTGGAATGTCGCTACGCATGAAGAGAGTGAGGGATAGTCCTTGGTCTACGTGTTCAGTTGCAGCGGCATAAACGTCTATGACTTTGCGCATATCCATGTCGTAGGCAGAAGTGTAGTAAGGAATAGTCTCTGTAGATAATCCTGCAGCAGGATAGTAGATTTTACCGATTTTCTTTTCTTGGCGTTCTTCAATCCGTTGTGTAATTGGGTGGATTGACGCAGAAACATCATTGATGTAGCTGATAGAGCCATTTGGAGCAACAGCTAGACGGTTTTGGTGGTAAAGACCATCCGCTTGAACCTTGTCACGAAGCTCAGCCCAATCAGCTGCACTAGGGATAAAGACATCTTTGAAGAGTTCTTTGACACGGTCTAATGTTGGGACAAATTCGCCAGTCACATACTTCTCGAAGTAAGTACCGTTGGCATAATCTGATTTATCAAAATTATGGAAGGTGATGCCACGCTCACGTGCGATATTATTTGACTCTACCAAAGTCCAGTAGTTCATAAGCATAAAGTAGATGCTTGTAAATTCAACCGATTCGGCTGAACCGTATTCGATCAATTGTTGCGCTAGGTAGCTATGAAGTCCCATGGCACCAAGACCAAAGGTATGTGCTTGACTGTTTCCATTATCGATAGTAGGAACAGCTACGATGTGAGAACTGTCTGTAACGAAGGTTAGAGCACGCACCATAGCTCGAATAGAGCGACCAAAGTCAGGTGAAGTCATCATGTTGACGACGTTGGTTGAACCAAGGTTACATGAGATATCCGTACCCATTTTGAGATATTCCTGAGCATCGTTGATCAAGCTTGGCTCCTGAACTTGGAGAATCTCTGAACATAAGTTACTCATGATAATTTTTCCATCAATAGGATTTGCACGGTTAGCTGTATCAATATTGACTACATAAGGATAACCTGATTCTTGTTGCAATTTAGAAATTTCAGTCTCTAAATCACGGGCCTTGATTTTTGTTTTACGAATATTTGGATTGGCTACTAGTTCATCATATTTTTCAGTGATATCGATATAGTTGAATGGGATACCGTACTCAAGTTCAACAGAGTAGGGACTGAAGAGGTACATGTCTTCATTTTTGCGAGCCAATTCGTAGAATTTATCCGGAACTACAACACCGAGTGAAAGTGTTTTAACACGAACCTTCTCATCGGCATTTTCTTTTTTAGTTGAAAGAAAAGCGATGATGTCTGGGTGGAAAACGTTGAGATAAACAACACCAGCACCTTGACGTTGACCCAATTGGTTAGAGTAAGAGAAACTATCTTCAAAGAGTTTCATAACTGGGACAACACCAGAAGCCGCACCTTCATAACCTTTGATAGGTGCACCAGCTTCACGAAGGTTGCTAAGAGTGATTCCTACACCACCACCGATACGTGACAGTTGAAGGGCAGAGTTGATAGAACGACCGATAGAGTTCATATCATCTGTTACCTGAATCAAGAAGCAAGATACCAACTCTCCACGACGGGCACGACCAGCGTTCAAGAAAGAAGGAGTTGCAGGTTGGTAACGTTGATGGATAATCTCATTTGCAATATCAGTAGCAATAGCTTCATTTCCATCTGCGAAGTAAAGAGCATTAAATAAGACACGATCTTCCATGCTTTCAAGATAATACTCGCCGTCATTTGTCTTCAAGGCATATTGATTGTAAAAACTTGTAGGCTGCCATGAAAGACTTGAAACGAAAGTTTTGGTCCTTGATAAATTGAGATAACTCTTCTAAGAATTCAGGACGGTATTTCTTGATAAATGCTGTTTCGATGTAGTTGTGTTTGATGAGGTAATTGATTTTTTTCGGAAATCGAATCAAAAACCATAGTATTCGGAAGAACATTTTTCCTTAAAGAAGGCCTCTAAAAGCATCTTGGTCTTTATGAAGCATGATTTGTCCATTAACAGGACGGTTGATTTCGTTGTTGAGACGGAAATAGGTTACGTCTGCAAGATGTTTTAATCCCATAAAATTTCCCTTATCTAATTAAAAAAAGAAAGGCTTCTAACTTAGAACTAGAAGCAGGTTTCTTCTGGATGATGTATTAAGATTAAGCTAATTGCTTTAATTTTCCTGGTTGGAAACCTGAAAAGACTTCAGTTGGTGTTTCTATTACTGGAGCTGCATTGAAACCAAGACCTTTTACATGTTCAATATATTCAGGTTGCTCATCAAGATTGATCTCTTGATAGGTGATGTTATTACTGTCCAAGAAACGTTTGGTCATTTTGCATTGGACACAGTTGTTTTTAGAATAAACAGTTACCATAATTGTAGCTCTCTTTTCAAAAATAGATTCCTTTCTTAGTATATCAGAAAAAAATTTATTTGTCAATCGATAAGACTAAATATTGTGGTGAAATTTTTATCTTACGAAATATAAAACACAATATATAGTATTTATGCAATTAGATGCTAATGTTTTAGACAAAGTAGGGTTATTGGCCGGTTTTTATATTGTGTTTTTATGAGATATTTGAAAGATTTTCAGTAAGTTATCAGAAATGTATTAGAATAAAGTCTATAAAAATACTTGAAAAAAATAATCTAGAAGGTGATATAATACAGAATTGTAAGGGTTATCACATATAACTCAAAAAAGAAAGAACAAAAGGAGAGTCAAACTATGGCTTCTAAAGATTTCCACGTAGTGGCAGAAACAGGTATTCACGCACGTCCAGCAACATTGTTGGTACAAACTGCTAGCAAATTTGCTTCAGATATCACTCTTGAGTACAAAAGGTAAATCAGTTAACCTTAAATCAATCATGGGTGTTATGAGTCTTGGTGTTGGCCAAGGTGCTGACGTAACAATCTCAGCTGAAGGTGCAGACGCAGATGATGCTCTTGCTGCAATCTCAGAGACTATGGAAAAAGAAGGGTTGGCATAAGAGAAATGACAGAAATGCTTAAAGGAATTGCAGCATCTGATGGTGTTGCTGTTGCAAAAGCATATCTACTCGTTCAACCGGATTTGTCATTTGAGACTCTTACAGTCGAAGATACAAACGCAGAAGAGGCTCGTTTGGATGTAGCTCTTGAAGCTTCTCAAAACGAGCTTTCTCTTATCCGTGAGAAAGCTGTAGGTACGCTAGGTGAAGAAGCGGCACAAGTTTTTGACGCTCATTTGATGGTTCTTGCTGACCCAGAATTGATCGGTCAGATTAAAGAAACAATCCGTGCTAAGAAAGTCAATGCAGAAGCAGGTCTTAAAGAAGTGACTGACATGTTCATCACTATCTTTGAAGGCATGGAAGACAACCCATACATGCAAGAACGTGCAGCGGATATCCGCGACGTGACAAAACGTGTATTGGCAAATCTTCTTGGTAAGAAATTACCAAACCCAGCTTCTATCAACGAAGAAGTAATCGTGATTGCGCATGACTTGACACCATCTGATACAGCTCAATTGGACAAAAACTTTGTAAAAGCTTTGTAACAAACATCGGTGGACGTACAAGCCACTCAGCTATCATGGCACGTACACTTGAAATTGCAGCTGTATTGGGAACGAATAACATCACTGAAGTAGTGAAAGACGGTGATATCCTTGCTGTTAACGGAATTACTGGTGAAGTGATTATCAACCCAACAGATGAACAAGCAGCAGAATTTAAAGCAGCTGGTGAAGCTTATGCTAAACAAAAAGCTGAATGGGCACTTTTGAAAGATGCTCAAACAGTGACTGCTGACGGTAAACACTTCGAGTTGGCTGCTAACATCGGTACTCCAAAAGACGTTGAAGGTGTTAACAACAACGGTGCAGAAGCTGTTGGACTTTACCGTACAGAGTTCTTGTACATGGATTCTCAAGACTTCCCAACTGAAGATGAGCAGTATGAAGCATACAAGGCTGTTCTTGAGGGAATGAATGGTAAAACCAGTGGTTGTTCGTACAATGGATATCGGTGGAGATAAGGAACTTCCTTACTTCGATATGCCACACGAAATGAACCCATTCCTTGGATTCCGTGCCCTTCGTATCTCTATTTCTGAGACTGGAGATGCGATGTTCCGTACACAAATCCGTGCCCTTCTTCGTGCTTCTGTTCATGGTCAATTGCGTATCATGTTCCCAATGGTTTGCCCTTTTGAAAGAATTCCGTGCAGCTAAAGCAGTTTATGAAGAAGAAAAAAAGCAAACCTTCTTGCTGAAGGTGTTGCAGTTGCGGATGATATCCAAGTTGGTATCATGATTGAGATCCCTGCAGCAGCAATGCTTGCAGACCAATTTTGCAAAAAGAAGTAGACTTCATGTCAATTGGTACAAACGACTTGATTCAATACTCAATGGCAGCAGACCGTATGAACGAACAAGTTTCATACCTTTATCAACCATATAACCCATCAATCCTTCGCTTGATTAACAATGTTATCAAGGCAGCTCACGCTGAAGGTAAATGGGCAGGTATGTGTGGTGAAATGGCTGGTGACCAGAAAGCTGTTCCACTTCTTGTCGGAATGGGCTTGGATGAGTTCTCTATGTCAGCAACTTCAGTACTTCGTACACGTAGCTTGATGAAGAAATTGGATACTGCTAAGATGGAAGAGTACGCTAACCGTGCCCTTACAGAGTGTTCAACAATGGAAGAAGTTCTTGAGCTTCAAAAAGAATACGTTAATTTTGATTAATCTTATGAACCTTGTGACTTTGTTGCAAGGTTCTTTTCTTTGTGTCATTTTAGAGATTCTATTTCTGAATGTAATTGGTAGACACGAATAGTTAAAAAAAATAGTAACTGGTAAATAACTTGACATCCCCTTAAAAATAGGGGTAAAAATATTTACCAGTTAATCAATTTACCAAGGAGTTATGATGAAAAAAATCTATTTTAATTATACTGTTAAGTCTACTAACTTTCATTTTTGGAGCTTGTAGTCAAAAAAAGAAACACAAGAGGTAAAAGGGTTGAAAATTGTGACCAGTTTTTATCCTATTTACGCAATGGTAAAAAAAGAAGTATCAGGTGATTTGAATGATGTTCGTATGATTCAATCAAGTAGTGGTATTCATTCGTTCGAACCCTCGGCAAATGATATTGCAGCAATATATGATGCAGATGTTTTTATTTATCATTCTCATACATTAGAATCTTGGGCTGGAAGCCTTGACCCCAATTTGAAAAAAATCAAAAGTTAAAAGTTTTAGAAGCTTCTGAAGGGATGACACTAGACCGTGTACCAGGATTAGAGGGTGTTGAAGCAGGAGATGGAGTGGATGAGAAAACTCTTTATGATCCTCATACATGGTTAGATCCTGTAAAAAGTTGCAGAGGAAGCGCAGATTATAGCAGATAAATTATCAGATATCGATGTTGAGCATAAAGATACTTATCAAAAAAATGCTAAAGAATTTATCAAAAAAAGCTACTGAATTAAATGTGAAGTATAAAAGATAAATTTGAAAAAGTCAGTCAAAAAAACTTTTTGTTACTCAACATACTGCATTTTCTTATCTTGCAAAGAGATTTGGGTTAAATCAACTTGGAATCGCAGGTATATCACCAGAACAAGAACCAAGTCCAAGGCAATTAACAGAAATACAAGAATTTGTTAAGACATATAAGGTCAAGACGATATTCACAGAGAGTAATGCTTCTTCAAAAAGTTGCTGAAACACTAGTAAAAATCAGCAGGTGTGAGTCTAAAAAAACTTTAAATCCCTAGAAGCCGATCCGGGAAATGATAAGACTTATTTAGAAAATCTTGAAGAAAATATGCTTGTCTTAGTAGAGGAATTAAAAATAAGAAAAACACTTATACATAAAGTGAATTAGATAAGTCTTCTGTTTAAAAATTTTTTTCTAAATAATAGTTTTATAGTTCAGAAAGTATTATTTAGAAGAGAAACGAATTTAAGAGTCAGTAGTGATACTGGCTCTTTTTTTAGAACATAAAAATCTCTTGACATCCAAATTTAAAAGAGGTAGAATGTTAACTAATTAATTAACCAGTTAATTAATTAGTTAATTTTGAATATAGAAATGAGGAAATTATGAAATTTAAAAAGAAATATATAGCAGCAGGATCCGCTGTTATCCTTTCCTTAAGTCTGTGTGTTTATGCTCTGAACCAACATAGTCAACAGGCCAATACAGATAAAAATCGTGTGTCCTATGTAAATGGGAATAAAGACACTAAGAAGACTGAAAATTTGACTCCAGACCAGGTTAGTCAAAAAGAAGGTATAAATGCCGAGCAAATCGTTATCAAGATTACGGATCAAGGCTATGTAACATCTCATGGCGATCATTATCACTATTATAATGGCAAGGTTCCTTTTGATGCACTCTTTAGTGAAGAGTTATTAATGAAAGATCCCAACTATCAGCTGAAAGATCAAGATATTGTCAGTGAGGTTAAGGGAGGATATATCATTAAGGTAGATGGAAAGTATTATGTTTACCTTAAAGATCAAGCTCATGCAGATAATGTAAGAACCAAAGATGAAATTAATCGCCAGAAACAAGAACATGGTAAAGACGAGAAAGGAACTAGTGCAGAAGTATCAGTAGCTAAGTTACAGGGACGTTATACTACTGATGACGGTTACGTCTTTAACGCTTCAGATATCATTAAAGATACAGGTGATGGTTATATAGTACCACATGGAGGTCACTATCATTTCATTCCTAAGAGTGACTTGTCGGCAGGTGAATTAGCAGCCGCAAAAGCATATTTATCAGGGAATACTACAGCTCTCAGTCAACCTTTATCAGTGACACCGAATAATGGTGTTACTGCAGCAGATGATGGTTATGTCTTTAACCCTAATGACATTGTCAGAGATACAGGTGATGCTTATATAGTAAGACATGGGGACCACTATCATTATATTCCTAAGTCATCTCTTAACAATCCTCCATCACACTCTAACACGGAAGAGGTAGGAAGTTCTTCTAGTTCTGTATTAAGTAATGCGACTTCACATGTCCACCATGAGGAAGAAGATGGTCATGGTTTTGATGCCAATCGAATTATCAGTGAAGATTCAGAAGGTTTTGTCATGACTCATGGCGACCACAATCATTACTTCTTTAAGAAGGATTTGACAGCAGAACAAATCAAGGCGGCGCAAGATCATTTGAGAGGTAAAACGCCAGTAACACCAAGTCCAGCACATGATGACGATGATGATCATGATGAAGATGCACATGGTCATCACCATGACGAAGATGGTCATGGTTTTGATGCCAATCGAATTATCAGTGAAGATTCAGAAGGTTTTGTCATGACTCATGGCGACCACAATCATTACTTCTTTAAGAAAGATTTGACAGCAGAACAAATCAAGGCAGCACAAGATCATTTGAAAGGTGTAAGAACAGGAACACCAAGTCCAGCACATGATGACGATGATGATCATGATGAAGAAGCACATGGTCATCACCATGAAGAACACGGCCATGATTTTGATGCCAATCGAATTATCAGTGAAGATTCAGAAGGTTTTGTCATGACTCATGGCGACCACAATCATTACTTCTTTAAGAAAGATTTGACACCAGAACAAATCAAGGCAGCTCAAGATCATTTGAGAGGTAAAACACCAGGAACACCAAGTCCAGCACATGATGACGATGACGATCATGATGAAGAAGCACATGGTCATCACCATGACGAACATGGTCATGGTTTTGATGCTAATAGAGTCATAAGTGAAGACGCTGCTGGTTTCATCATGAGCCATGGTGACCACAATCATTACTTCTTTAAGAAAGATTTGACACCAGAACAAATCAAGGCAGCGCAAAAAAACATCTAGAGGAAGTTAAAAACTAGTCATAATAGATTAGATTCTGTGCCATCTCATGAACAGGATTATCCAGTTAATGACAAAGAAATGAAAGATTTAGATAAAAAAATCGAAGAAAAAATTGCTGGCATTATGAAACAATATGGTGTCAAACGGGAAAGTATTATCGTGAATAAAGAAAAAAATGCGATTATCTACCCTCATGGCGATCACCATCATGCTGATCCAATTGATGAACATAAACCGGTTGGAATTGGTCATTCTCACAGTAACTATGAATTGTTTAAACCCGAAGAAGGAGTTGCTAAAAAAGAAGGGAATAAAGTTTATACTGGAGAAGAATTAACGAATGTTGTTAATTTGTTAAAAAACAGTACCTTTAATAATCAAAACTTCACATTAGCAAATGGGCAAAAACGTGTATCCTTCAGTTTCCCACCAGAACTAGAGAAAAAATTAGGAACCAATATGCTAGTAAAATTAATAACACCAGATGGAAAAGTATTGGAGAAAGTATCTGGGAAAGTATTTGGAGAAGGAGTAGGGAATATTGCAAACTTTGAATTAGATCAACCTTATTTACCAGGACAAACATTTAAGTACACTATCGCTTCAAAAGATTATCCAGAAGTAAGTTATGATGGTACATTTACAGTTCCAACATCTTTAGCTTATAAAATGGCTAGCCAAACGATTTTCTATCCTTTCCATGCAGGGGATACTTATTTAAGAGTGAAACCTCAATATGCAGTGCCTAAAGGGACTGATGCTTTAGTCAGAGTGTTTGATGAATTTCATGGAAATGCTTATTTAGAAAATAACTATAAAGTTGGTGAAATCAATTTACCGATTCCGAAATTAAACCAAGGAACAACCATAACAGCCGGAAATAAAATTCCTGTAACCTTCATGGCAAATGCTTATTTGGACAATCAATCGACTTATATTGTGGAAGTACCTATCTTGGAAAAAGAAAAATCAAACTGATAAACCAAGTGTTCTACCACAATTCAAAGGAAATAAAACACAAGAAAAATTCAAAAACCTGATGAAAAGGTAGAAGAACCAAAGACTAGTGAGAAGGTAGAAAAAGAAAAACTTCCTGAAACTGGGAATAGTACTAGTAATTCAACGTTAGAAGAAGTTCCTACAGTGGATCCTGTACAAGAAAAAAAGTAGCAAAATTTGCTGAAAGTTATGGGATGAAGCTAGAAAATGTTTTGTTTAATATGGACGGAACAATTGAATTACATTTACCATCAGGGAGAAATCATTAAAAAGAATATGGCAGATTTTACAGGAGAATCACCTCAAGGAAAATGGTGACAATAAACCAGCAGATTCTTTACCAGAGGCACCAAAACCAAAACGAAAAAAACCTGTAAAAACCAGAAAACTCAACGGCTAATGGAATGTTGAATCCAGAAGGGAATGTGGCGAGTGACCCTATGTTAGATCCAGCATTAGAGGAAGCTCCAGCAGTAGATCCTGTACAAGAAAAAAAGTGGCAAAAATTTGCAGCTAATTATGGATTAGGCTTAGATAGTGTTATATTCAATATGGATGGAACGATTGAATTAAGATTGCCAAGTGGAGAAGTGATAAAAAGAACTTATCTGATCTTACAGCGTAAGGAATAGCAGTAGAAAAAAAGTCTGAATCAAAAAATGAAGTTCTCTCAAAAGTTAGAAATACAACTCTGACTCTGGGGGAATTTTATTTTACTATTAATATATAAAATCTCTTGACATCCAACTTAAAAATGAGGTAGAATATTTACTAGTTAATTAATTGGTTAAGTAATTTATTTAATCATTTAATAATGGAGACATCATATAAATAATTATAGAAATGAGGAAATCATGAAATTTAAAAAGAAATATATAGCAGCAGGCTCTGCTGTTATCCTTTCCTTAAGTCTGTGTGTTTATGCTCTGAACCAACATAGTCAACAGGCCAATACAGATAAAAATCGTGTGTCCTATGTAAATGGGAATAAAGACACTAAGAAGACTGAAAATTTGACTCCAGACCAGGTTAGTCAAAAAGAAGGAATTCAAGCAGAACAAATTGTTATTAAGATTACGGATCAAGGCTATGTAACATCTCATGGCGATCATTATCACTACTATAATGGCAAGGTTCCTTTTGATGCGCTCTTTAGTGAAGAGCTATTAATGAAAGACCCCAACTATCAGCTGAAAGATCAAGATATCGTCAGTGAGGTTAAGGGAGGATATATTATTAAGGTAGATGGAAAGTATTATGTTTACCTTAAAGATCAAGCTCATGCAGATAATGTAAGAACCAAAGATGAAATTAATCGCCAGAAACAAGAACACGGAAAAGAAGATAAAACAGCTAACGCTGAAGTATCTGTAGCTAAATTACAGGGACGTTATACTACTGATGATGGTTATGTCTTTAACGCTTCAGATATCATTAAAGATACAGGTGATGGTTATATAGTACCACATGGTGGTCACTATCATTTCATTCCTAAGAGTGACTTGTCGGCAGGTGAATTAGCAGCCGCAAAAGCATATTTATCAGGGAATACTACAGCTCTCAGTCAACCTCTGTCAGTGACACCGAATAATGGTGTTACTGCAGCAGATGATGGTTATGTCTTTAACCCTAATGACATTGTCAGAGATACAGGTGATGCTTATATAGTAAGACATGGTGACCACTATCATTATATTCCTAAGTCATCTCTTAACAATTCCCCATCACAATCTGATACGGTAGAGTTAGGAAGTTCTTCTAGTTCTGTATTAAGTAATCCGTCACCACATGTCCACCATGAGGAAGAAGATGGTCATGGTTTTGATGCCAATCGAATTATCAGTGAAGATTCAGAAGGTTTTGTCATGACCCATGGCGACCACAATCATTACTTCTTCAAGAAAGATTTGACACCAGAACAAATCAAGGCAGCTCAAGATCATTTGAGAGGTAAAACGCCAGTAACACCAAGTCCAGCACATGATGACGATGATGATCATGATGAAGATGCACATGGTCATCACCATGACGAAGATGGTCATGGTTTTGATGCCAATCGAATTATCAGTGAAGATTCAGAAGGTTTTGTCATGACTCATGGCGACCACAATCATTACTTCTTCAAGAAGGATTTGACACCAGAACAAATCAAGGCGGCTCAAGATCATTTGAAAGGGGCAAATACGACAACACCAAGTCCAGCACATGATGATGACGATGACGATCATGATGAAGATGCACATGGTCATGGTTTTGATGCTGATAGAGTCATTAGTGAAGATGCGTCAGGTTTTGTCATGACTCATGGTGACCACAATCATTACTTCTTTAAGAAAGATTTGACACCAGAACAAATCAAGGCAGCACAAGATCATTTGAGAGGTGAAAACGCCAGTAACACCAAGTCCAGCACATGATGATGACGATGATGATCATGATGAAGATGCACATGGTCATCACCATGAAGAACATGGTCATGGTTTTGATGCCAATCGAGTTATCAGTGAAGATGATCAAGGATTTGTTATGTCCCACGGTGACCACAATCATTATTTCTTTAAGAAAGATTTGACAGCAGAGCAAATCAAGGCAGCGCAAGACCATTTGAAAAACACATCATGATGCAGAGCCTGTTCAACCACTTTGCAAAATCTGTTGAATTATTCTCTAAAGATGCTAGTGATGAAGAAAAAAATAGCTTATATTTCTAAAGACCTACGGGGTTCCACTTGAAGCTATTAGAATTTCAAAACGGATTTCTTTGTATTTAGTAATCCAGATCAAGCTTACGATCCGACTCATATCCATCCCTATGCTGTTCGTAAGAGAACATGTTCGGATTCCTCTTCAAACTGGCAAATCCAGAACTTGATTTCTTGAATGAACTCTATACTACTGCCTTACGTGATGGTGTGTCTCCTTATCAGCTTACAGGTAGAAAATGGAAGTTTTGTGATCCCTCATAGCGACCACAATCACTATATCAAAGGTTCAAACTAAAGGGCTATGAAGTAGCTTTGAAGAACAAGATTCCAGCCCTCCAATCTAACTATCAACCTGGAGCTTTTGATGAAAAAAAGTAGTCTTGGCAAAAAGTAGATCAACTTCTTTGCTGAAAGTAGAACGATTTATCAAAGATCAACCTATTAAACAAAGACAGATTGAGTTAGCCTTGGGTCAATTTACGGAAAAGTATGAAGAAACTTGCAACCAACTCTACTGCGGGTTATCTTGCAAGACTTGATCTCTTTGATAAGCAATATATCCATATTGATGAAAGTGTCAAACCAGTCGAAACAAGTGCATTAGACAAGAAGTATCAGGCATTAATTGATAAAAATTAATACACTAGATACGGATAGCTATGGGACTTTCGAAAAACAAAGACCTTCTAGTTCGACTCCAAGAAGCTAAGTTGGCTAAAGATGAGGCTGGTTTAGCAGCGGTTGAATCACAACTTCAAGCTCTTCAAGACTTTAATGATCGTACTGGTGATACAACAGTGGAATATATCAAGTACTTCTACGAGCATGTAACTGATGGTCGTTTAAGTGATGAGCTTCGTAATAAAGTTGCTAATTTAACTTTGACTTTATATCAATCACAATCTTTCCGTAAGGCTGTGGACTTGAATAAACTGTTCCCAAGCATTTACCAAAATCAAAACAAGAAGTAGAACAGGCTTTGAAAAAAATCAGCCAGCTACTGCAAAAGGTAAATGAAACAGTTTTAGATAAAGAAACAGTTGATAGTCAATCTGCTAAGCAAGCAATTTATGAATTCCTGAAAGAGACTCTATCCTGATCTTAAGAAAGGAAGAACATGTCAATCATGTTAGCAAAGAGGAAGTTGAAACTATCTTAACCAAAGCAGAGCAATTCTTAGCTCAAGTTAAAGAAGAAGGAATTAAACAATCCTTGGCAGAAGAAGTAGAAAAATCTAAAAAGTTGCAGCTAGTAAGGCTGATGCAGATTTGGATGAAATCAATGTCCAGGTTAAAGATCTCTTGAAACGTATTGTAGCTACTCTACAAAAAGAGAAAGAGACTGCGCAACAAGATCCACAAATAATTAATCTACATAAACAACTCTATGGATATATCAACTCACTACATAAGTATTTAGAAGATAATAATGGTTCAAATGAAGAATTTGAAAAAAGTTGATAAACTATTCGATCAGCTTGATGATGATGTGAAAAAAACAATGATAAAGAAGCTTTACTTGAATTAGCCAAAACAATAGTAACCTTGACTCAAGAAATCAAGTCAAAATCAAGAACAAGTGAAGAAGCAACTCCAGCAACAAAAGCTGAATCGAATGCTGATAGCACAAGTGCAGAGAATCAACCAATTGCAAGTACAGCAACCGAAGCACCAGTAGCATCTGAATCTAACAGTGATACTGCAAGCGACGAAAGCAAACCAAGCAACACAAGAGATTCTAAACCTGCTGAATCAACTTCAGAAAATAAAAACAACAGAATCTACAACAAGTACTGGAAATCAAGAAAATCCAGCTCAATAAAAAGAAAGGCGAAGTAGCTGAGCTACCTCGTCTTTTTAGTCTTTATAAGCTACGATACCAATGATGGTATCAACTGCACGTTCCATGGTCTGAAGGCTGACGTATTCAAAAACGTCCGTGCATATTCTCGCCACCAGCAAAGATATTGGGAGTTGGGATTCCCATAAAGGAAATCTTAGAGCCATCTGTTCCACCACGGATTGGTTCGATAATAGGAGTGATACCCAAATCTTCCATAACAGCTTTAGCAATGGTAATTGGAGTCATATCTTTTTCAATGACTTCTTTCATATTGTAGTACTGGTCTGTCAAGTTTAGCGTGACACGGTCGCTACCAAGTTCTTGATTCATTTTCTCAGCGATAGACTGCATAGCTGCTTTACGCGCTTCAAAGGCATCTTTTTCAAAAATCACGAATGATGTAGCTTGCACGCGCCTCTTCGACGCTACCTGTCAACATCCATAAGATGGTAGAAACCTTGGTAGCCATCAGTTAACTCAGGGCGATCATTTTCAGGTAGTTGATTATGGAAAATCAATCGCTAGCTGAAGGGCATTGACCATTTGTCCTTTTGCAGTCCCAGGGATGGACATTTCGCCCTTGAAATGAAGTTCAGCAGCTGCTGCTGAGAAAGTCTCGTACTGAAGTTCACCTAATGGACCGCCATCAACTGTGTAGGCAAAATCAACATCAAAAATCTTCTGCATCAAATTTATTAGCACCAACACCAATTTCCTCATCTGGGACCAAAAACCAACACGAATCTCACAGTGTTTGATTTCAGGGTGGGCAGTTAGATATTCGATGGCAGTCATAATTTCAGCAATCCCTGATTTGTCATCTGCTCCTAGTAAGGTTGTTCCATCTGTTGTGATAAGAGTTTGACCTGGATATTTTCTCAAGACTCTTAAAGTCAGCTGGGATCCAGCTTTGAAACCAGAATTTCCTAAGTCGATAACTCCCACCATCATAGTTTCTCAATCACCTGAGGGATTAACTCCTTCGGCATTAAAATCAGCAGTATCCATGTGAGAGATGAAAGCCAATCTTTACGTGTTAAACGATGGATCATTAGCTGGCAAGGTTCCAATTGCAAAAACCATTTGGAAGGTAGTAGACGTTTTGCAGTCCAACACGTTTCATTTCAGGGATAAGGACATTGGTTGCGAAGTCAACCTGACTCTGCGTACTTGGAGTAGTAGTAGAGTGTTCATCAGAGCGTGTGTTGACCTTAACGTAGGTTAGGAAACGATCCAAGAGATTTGGGTAAGTCATTAAAAACTCCTTTTGAATTTATTTTTTTCCATTGTATCATATAAAGAAGAGAAAAACAAAAGACAAAAGAGTGAGAATGTCGCTATCTTGGCGTTTACTTATTAATAAATTAATGATAAAATATACTTGATAAGAATATCACAAGGAAGTAGTTATGAAAAAAGCAATTTTAATGATGACCTTCGGTTCGCCAGAAGAGATTACCTTTGAAGGTGTGGCTGATTTTTTCACAAATATTCGTCGTGGGGTGAGACCTCAAGATCACGAGATTCAAACCCTCTATGACAATTATGTGCGAATTGGAGGGACCCCTCTGCAAAAAATTACCCGTGAAGAGGTTGCCTTGGTAGAAGCTAGATTGGGAAATGAATACAGTGTCTATTTTGCCAATAAGTTTTCCAGCCCCTTTATTCCAGATGTCATTGGTCAGATGGAAGCAGACGGAATTGAGCAGTGTATATGCTTGATTTTGGAGCCCCATTATTCTTTTTACTCTGTCATGGGTTATGAGAAATTTTTAGAAAGCAAACAAATTAAATTTTTAGTTATCAAGGACTGGTATCAAGAAGAAGCGCTCTTAAACTATTGGGCAGATGAAATTGCTAAGATTTTAAAAGAAGAAGTGAAACAGGATAGCTTTAAAGTCATCTTTTCAGCCCATAGTGTGCCCATTTTTGCCTTGGATTTTGGTGACCCTTATATTGATCAAATCTTTGAAAATAGCAAGTTAGTTGCTGAAAAACTAGGTTTGAGTTCCGAACAATATACTAATACTTGGCAGAGTGAGAGTGATATCGGTATTCCATGGATTAAGCCAGATGTATTGGAATACCTCAGAGAACAGACAGAACATCCAGAGCATTATATTTTTGTACCTATTAGTTTTATCAGTGAGCACATTGAAGTCTTGTTTGATAATGATGTAGAATGTTATGAGTTATGTCAGGAATTGGGTGTGAACTACCATCGTCCCCAAATGCCAAATACGGATTCTCGCTTTGATTGATGCCTTGGTCAATACAGTCAGAGCTAATGAGACATCAGGAGTTTAAGGAATTCCTCCCAGAAGAAGAAACCTTTGATGAATTAGTTCCTTCAGATGAGACCAAAAAATATCTTGGCCGAATCTCAAGATTTACAAATGCCTGAATTTGTAAAAAAATTGATTGAGAAAAAAGGGCGGGAGAATGTTAAGATGCCTTATCTTATCAAAAAAATGCTTGAAAAAAAGCAGGCAAGTTACCCAAAGAGTAAAGAAAAAAAGGATTTAGCTTTGTGCTAGATCCTTTTAATCGATTATTTTTTTCTCAAGAAGAGCTTTTGATTTCTTGAAGTACTTCCAACTCAGTTGGAGCAGCTGGAGCTTCCTCTTCAACAACTTCTTCTTTTTTAGTAAGGCTTTGAGCTTTTTTTCCATAGCTTTAATAACAAAGAAGAGAACAGTACCGACAACAAGGAAGTTGATAATAGCACTTAAGAATTTACCATATGTAACACCATTCCATGCAAGCTCAGCGATGTTTCTGTACTTTTCGCAGCTTCCAAGGCTGGGTTCAATAGAGTGGAGTGATGATATCATTAACAAATGAAGTAACGATAGCACCAAAAAGCAGAGGCAATGATCACACCGACAGCAAGGTCAACAACATTACCACGAAGTAAAAAAATGCTTTTAAGATCTTTTAACATTTTCATAATATCCTTTCAAAAATTAGTCTTAATTGTATCTTAAAAGAAAATAAAATGCAAGATATATGCTTGGAGCATTCAAATTATTACTTGAAAAATATAGACTTTACTGATAATATAATTGATAATAATTATTAAAAATTTGGGCTAGGAAGGTTTCAATTGTATTTATTCTATCTATATTTTTGATTTACAAACTGACCGATAATGGAAGGAAATTCTGTTACAAATAGGTAAGTGAGTAGTAGATCTAGCAACAAGGTAGAAAGACGAGCTAAAAAAATTTAATTAAACGAAGATACCAATTTTTCCTTACTTGCTTGAACACAATTGTATCATTTGTAATAAAAGCAAAAAGTATACCAATCATATTTGCCAAGGCAGTTGCAAGGAGTTCTTGATGGGTTAGTTGGTACAGGAGTAAGCGAGCTAATATAGAAACTAAGGTTGTAGAAACACCAAAGAAAAGATAAGAAAAAATTTCGTTGTCAAATAGGACTTTTATTTGTTTTTTCATAGCTTAAGTATAGCATAAAGATTTATATTGTGCTATACTGTTATGGTTGATGAAATCAACCCTTGGTGCTTAGCTTCTTTCACCAAGCATATTATACGCGGTAAACCGCCAAAGGAGAAAACATGAAAAAATTAACTGTTCGTGATGTAACGGATATAGCTATCGTTGCAGCTATTTATATAGTTTTAACCATCACACCACCACTTAATGCTATTAGTTATGGTGCCTATCAGTTTCGTCTTTCTGAAATGATGAACTTTATGGCATTTTATAATCCTAAGTATATCATAGGTGTAACTATTGGTTGTATGATTGCAAACTTCTTTAGTTTTGGGCTTATAGATGTTTTTGTAGGTGGAGGTTCAACTTTAGTATTCCTTAGTCTAGGTGTATGGCTTTTTGCTAAAATATAACAAAGGATTATCTATTTAATGGTTTGATTAGAAAAGATCATTTTTTTTATTTGCAATTCTCTTTTCACTATCAATGTTTACCATTGCTATTGAGTTGAATATTGTAGCTCAATTACCATTTTTCTTTACTTGGTTTACAACGGGAATTGGAGAATTTGCTTCATTAATCGTTGGAGCCATTATCATCGGGAAAATCGGTCGTCGAATTGACCTTACTAAATAGAACATAACAAGCTAGGTAGATTTTATCTAGCTTTTTACGTTCAAAAACTTTGTATATATTGACAAGTGGGTTCAACTATAGTATACTTTTAGATAAGCTGATTTAGCTCAGTTGGCAGAGCGCATCCATGGTAAGGATGAGGTCGCCGGTTCAATCCCGGCAATTAGCATGATATAGACAGAAAAACCCTTGATTTACAAGGGTTTTTGTTATATCTGCCCCAAATCTGACTCAAAATTTTAAAGTTATCTTTATTTAACAGAAGATAAAATAAGAAAGCTCAATTTTACTGATTTTTTTAGTATCATGCAATTAAAGAAGGGAATTAAAGAGAATATATTCATAAACAGACAGTTAGAACCTTCTATGTTATACTAGATATATGTTAGATTTAAAAGAATACGGTATCAAGATGTGGTCTGAGGATAGGATCTTTTCTTTCAGAGAAAAACTGCTCAACTGGTACGATGAGAATAAACGTGATTTACCTTGGAGACGAACTAGGAATCCATATCATATTTGGGTATCTGAAATTATGCTCCAGCAGACCAGGGTGGATACAGTTATCCCTTACTACGAACGATTCTTGGACTGGTTTCCAACAGTTGAAAGTTTGGCTGAAGCATCTGAAGAACGTTTATTGAAGGCTTGGGAAGGCTTAGGTTACTATTCTCGAGTGCGCAACATGCAGGCTGCAGCTCAGCAGATTATGACTGATTTTGGTGGTCAATTTCCAAACACTTATGAAGGGATTTCCAGTTTAAAAGGGATTGGACCATACACTGCAGGAGCTATTTCTAGTATTGCTTTTAACTTGCCTGAACCAGCTGTAGATGGTAATGTTATGCGGGTTTTAGCACGTTTATTTGAAGTCAATCACGATATTGGTATTCCGAGTAATCGTAAAATTTTTCAAGCAATGATGGAAATCTTGATTGATCCAGAACGGCCGGGTGACTTTAATCAGGCTTTGATGGACTTAGGTTCTGATATTGAAGCACCAGTAAATCCACGTCCAGAAGAAAGTCCTGTCAAGGAATTTAGTGCAGCTTATCAAAATGGAACTATGGCCTATTATCCTATCAAAGCACCTAAGAAAAAGCCAATTCCTATTTATCTCAATGCTTTAGTAGTACAAAATAAAGATGGAAAATTTTTACTTGAAAAAAATGAAAACGAGAAACTTTTGAAAGGCTTTTGGCATTTTCCTTTGATAGAAGTTGATGATTTTTTTCACAAGAAGAGGAAATAAATCTTTTTCATCAAGTTTCTGAAGAAAGTGTGAACTTTGGTCCCAGTCCAGAAGAGAGTTTCCAGCAGGATTATGATTTAAAAAGTTGATTGGCTAGATTATCAGTTTGACCAAATTAAGCACGTCTTTAGTCATCGTAAGTGGCATGTAAAAATAATAGCAGGGCAAGTAAATGACTTCCATGAATTTAAAGATAGAGAAGTACGATGGATTTCTCCAAAAGACTTTAATCATTATCCTTTTGCTAAACCTCAACAAAAGATATGGCAGGTTTATGAAAGAACTTATTTAGACAATGGACGGCAATAGCAATTGTGTTTTTCTTCTAGTTTTTTTGTTATAATAGTAGAGAAAAAGGTGAAAAAAATGAAAAAAATATTAATTGTAGATGATGAAAAAACCAATCTCAGATATTATCAAATTTAATATGACTAAGGAAGGTTACGAAGTTGTAACTGCTTTTAATGGTCGTGAAGCTTTAGAGCAATTTGAATCTGAGCAACCAGATGTTATTATTTTGGATTTGATGCTTCCAGAAATCGATGGATTAGAAGTTGCTAAAACCATTCGTAAGACTAGTAGTGTACCCATTATCATGCTTTCTGCAAAGGACAGTGAATTTGATAAGGTTATTGGCTTAGAGCTTGGTGCAGATGATTATGTAACAAAGCCCTTTTCAAATCGAGAGTTGCAGGCTCGTGTTAAGGCAGTTTTACGGCGTGCAGAACTTCTTACTGTAGATCATCATGATGCAGAAGAAAAGAAATCTCAGTCAATACTAATTGGGGATTTAGAGATTGTGCCTGATGCATACGTTGCTAAGAAATACGGTGAAGAACTAGACTTAACACACCGTGAATTTGAGCTCTTATATCACTTAGCATCTCATATTGGTCAAGTTATTACTCGAGAACACTTACTTGAGACTGTTTGGGGATATGATTATTTTGGAGATGTTCGTACAGTAGATGTAACCATTAGACGTTTACGTGAAAAAATTGAAGACACACCAAGCCGCCCTGAGTATATCTTAACACGTCGTGGAGTCGGCTATTATATGAAAAATAATGATTAAATTATTTAAAGAAATAGTTTTAACTAGAGATTTTATCTTTATCTTGATTTTGTTAGGTTTTATCTTGGTAGTAACCTTGCTATTACTGGAGAATCGTAGAGATAATATCCGATTGAAGCAGATTAATCAAAAGGTAAAGGATCTAATTGCAGGAGATTATTCTCGAGTATTGGATTTACAGGGAAGTTCTGAAATTACAAATATCACCAATAATCTCAATGATATGTCAGAAGTGATTCGACTGACTCAAGAAAATCTTGAACAAGAAACTAAGAGACTAAATAGTATTCTTTCTTACATGACTGACGGAGTCCTTGCAACCAATCGTCGTGGAAAAATAACCATGATAAACGATATGGCTAAGAAACAACTGGGAATACAAAAGGAAGATGCCCTAAACAAAAATATATTAGATTTGCTAAATATTGGTGAAGAATATGAGCTTCGAGATTTAATTACAAAAGTTCCTGAGCTAATGATTGATTCCCAAGATGATAATGGTGAATACTTAATACTTCGTGTTCGTTTTGCTTTGATTCGTCGTGAGTCTGGTTTTATATCAGGTTTGGTAGCCGTATTACACGATACAACGGAGCAGGAAAAGGAAGAACGAGAGCGTAGACTCTTCGTTTCGAATGTTAGCCATGAGTTGCGAACGCCTTTAACAAGTGTTAAATCCTATCTGGAAGCCTTGGATGAAGGTGCTCTTGCTGAGCCTGTTGCACCTGATTTTATCAAAGTATCTCTAGATGAAACCAACCGTATGATGCGGATGGTAACAGACCTCTTGCATTTATCAAGAATTGATAATACCACTAGTCACTTAGATGTGGAGTTGATTAATTTCACCGCTTTTATAACCTTTATCCTTAACCGCTTTGATACAATCAAATCCCAGGATGACCAACAAAAATATGAACTAGTACGTGATTACCCTATTACATCAGTTTGGATTGAAATTGATACAGATAAGATGACACAGGTGATTGATAATATTCTTAATAATGCCATTAAGTATTCACCAGATGGTGGAAAAATCACTGTTAGTATGAAAACAACAGATGAACAGATGATTTTATCTATTTCGGATCAAGGTTTGGGAATTCCTAAGCAGGATTTGCCTCGTATATTTGATCGTTTTTATCGCGTGGATCGTGCTCGAAGCCGTGCCCAAGGTGGAACTGGTTTGGGTCTATCTATTGCTAAAGAAATCATTAAACAACATAAAGGCTTTATCTGGGCTAAGAGTGAGTACGGTAAAGGATCAACCTTCACCATTGTACTTCCTTATGATAAGTATGCAGTAAAAGAAGAAGTATGGGAGGATGAAGTAGAAGACTAGAATGAGTGAAATAGGCTTTAAATACAGTATTTAGCATCAGGATCCAGTGGAAATTCTTTTTATTTGGAAACACCGAAAAAGAAGCTTTTAGTAGATGCAGGCTTGTCTGGAAAAAAAAATCACTAGTCTCTTAGCTGAGATTAATCGAAAACCAGAAGACTTGGATGCCATTTTAATTACGCATGAGCATTCGGACCATATCCATGGAGTAGGTGTACTTGCTCGTAAGTACGGTATGGATCTCTATGCTAATGAAAAGACTTGGCAGGCCATGGAAAATAGCAAGTATCTTGGTAAGGTTGATTCTTCACAAAAGCATATCTTTGAAATGGGCAAAACCAAAACCTTTGGAGACATCGATATCGAGAGTTTTGGAGTTAGTCATGATGCTGTCGCACCGCAGTTTTACCGTTTTATGAAGGATGATAAGAGTTTTGTCCTTTTGACTGATACGGGTTATGTTAGTGATCGTATGGCAGGGATTGTGGAGAATGCAGATGCTTATCTTATCGAGTCTAACCATGATGTTGAAATTCTAAGAGCTGGTTCCTACGCTTGGAAATTGAAACAGAGAATCCTTTCAGACCTTGGACATCTATCAAACGAAGATGGGGCAGATGCTATGATTCGTACGTTAGGAAATCGTACTAAAAAGATTTATCTTGGACATTTGTCTAAGGAGAACAATATCAAGGAGTTAGCCCACATGACTATGGTCAATCAGTTGGCTCAAGCAGATTTGGGTGTAGGAGTGGATTTAATGTCTATGATACATCACCAGATACCGCAACACCACTGACAGACATATAAGAGAGCACCCACGGGTGTTCTTTTTCTATTTGGCTCATTTCAGGACGGAAAATATGGTATAATAGGCCATACGGTATAGGAAACATAGATTTAAATTTTATAAATAAAAGCAAGTCTAGATGCCAATGAACGCTAACTTCTTTTAGCATTATTAACATGCTAGAAAATCCATAAAGAACTTTATTAGAGAGAAATGATGCCAAAAGAAATTGATATTGAATACTACCATCAACTAGCTCTTCAAAAACAAAAGGAGCATCGCAAAGTGTTGGCTAATCTAAAGAAAAAGCCACCTAAAAATCTGGATAAAATAGCCCAGCAAATTCATGAAGAAGTCTTTTCTGAAATTGACTGTACTGCCTGTGCTAACTGTTGTAAGACCTTGGGACCTGACTTCAAAGAGGCGGATATCACACGGATCGCTAAGTATTTTAAGATGAAATTACCTGCTTTTGAAGCGGAATTCCTTCAGGTAGATGAGGATGGGGACAAGGTTTTTAAATCCATGCCTTGTCCATTTCTAGGAGGGGATAATCTCTGTTCCATCTATGATGTTCGTCCCAAGGCCTGTCGTGAATTTCCCCACACAGACCGTAAAAAGATTCATCAAATCAATCATCTAACGATTAAGAATACTTTGACCTGTCCAGCAGCCTATCTCTTTGTTGAGAAATTAAAGGATAAGTTATAGAGATTTAAAGGATAAAAAAATTTCTAAGGATAACTAGTAATAGGAGGGAGAACTCTGTGCCTAGACCAAAAAAACAAAAGAGGAGCTAATGCTGGTCTCTAAGGAAAAACTATGAAAAAGCTCAATCGTCTTCATCTCTCAACTAAGTGAAGATGAGTTACAGACTCCATTTGATTTTTCAAAAGACCAAAAGAAAAAGGAAGCGCACTGGAAAAGAGATAAAAATCTAAGAGATGTTCTGATCCATCTCTATGAATGGCAGCAGTTACTGTTGACTTGGGTACATTCTAATCAAAAAGGTCACGAAAGACCTTTTCTTCCTGAACCTTATAATTGGAAAACTTATGGAGAAATGAATGTCGTTTTTTGGAATAAGCACCAGAAAACCTTCTTTAGAAGAAGCGACTAGACTACTGGAGCAATCACATAGAAAGAGGTTTTTCAGAGTTGATAGAAGTTTTTAGCAATGACGAACTCTTTACCAAAGGTGTCTATAAGTGGACGGGTGGGACAAGTCTAGGTTCCTACTTTGTTAGTAGCACGTCAAGCCACTATGATTGGGCTCTGAAAAAAATCAAAGCACATCAGAAGAATTGTAAGGGATAGATGGCCTATTTGAAATGGCAAGAATGAGTTCTTTTAAAAGTAAGATAAAAACAAAGGGCCATTAAGTGATGTAGCCCTTTTGAGTTATACAAGCAAATTACCATGCAAAAGCTGTCGTTGGAGCATTGAGCGCTTCTAACCACTGTTTATTTTTTACGGGGCAAAGAGTTACGGATATACCTGCCATATCCAAACTAGTCATAAATGTTCCTGATTTTATAAAGGTAATAGTGACTCCTTCAATTTCTAAGAGTTGAAGGAGATCATTGATAAATATGCCCATTTCTAAGTTACTGGTAGTACCTAGATTATTTACAAGCAATATAAATTGATCACCTTTTTTCCAATGATAGTGCAATTTTAATTTGCTTATAATTTCATTTGCAAGGATTTCCGATGATTGGAATGGGACGATACGATAACCTTCTTCGCCATGTATTCCCAATACCATAAGAAATATTTCCTTCTTCCAAGTTAAATAGTGGAAGGGATGGATTGGGGAGACTAGCATGATTTTCGTTGCAAAAGCCAATCGTTGCGATTTCGGGGAGCAAGCTGATGACCTAGATCAGTTAGTTGCTCGATGTCGGCTCCATTTTTGGTCGCATATCCTAGAACTTTTATGAAGTAAAATGGTCCCTGCAAGCCCTCTCCTCTAATTTGAAATCTATTGTGAGGGTTCAATTGAAATATCGTCGTGTGCTAGACTATAGCCGACTTTAATTCCTTCTTTGTCTAGCAGTGTTAATGGCCGAGCTAAATTCTTTGATGTCTGCTTCGAAATTTTTTACAATGATGAAGACACCTTGTCCATTATTTAAAAAACGAATGGACTCTAAGATTTCATTTCTTGTAGGTGGAGTAAATAATTGGCCATAGATAGCAGCGGTAAGCATTCCTTCTCCCACATATCCAATATGAGCAGGTTCATGACCTGAACCTCCACCCTGACAATATTGGAACCTGATGAGGGATTTGCGATTCTTTTTGATAGACTAATGGTAAAGGTAGGGTGTTTTTCTAATTCAGGATGACTGCTGACAGTTGCCAAAATGTAACTTGAAATAATTTTTTGTTTATGATTTGAAATAAATGTCATTGTGGTCTCTTTCCAATAATCGTCATGATTAGATAGTCTGGTTGTGGAACTGGACTTTTTTTATTGACGTAAGCCTTCACGATTTCTGCTAGAGCATGTGAATGATAGTCTAACAAAAAAACAAGTATAAGCAGATGAATCGATATCAATCTGACCCATATTCTCTTTAAAAATTTTTTTGATACAAGCAAGCGACAGTAGCTGATAAAGTGGTCATAGAAGTTATTTTGTCCCTTGAATATCAAAAAAAGTTGAATATAAAAAGTCACGCTCTTGTTCGAAATAAAAGAAATAATTCTTGTAATAGTTTTTTTGACCTGAAATGAAGTCCAAGTTATTGGTGATATACTCGGTTAAGTCAGTTTTCAAATATCCAGTCTAGCAGTTCATATTTGTCAAGAAAAGTGATTATAAAAGGTCTGTCTACGAATGCCAGCTGATTCCATGATATCTACAATAGAGATTTTATCAAATTCTCTAGTAGCTAATAGGTCTCTAAATGCCTTGGCAATCCGTTTTTTTGTAATGAGTGATGATGCCATAGGAAACCTTTCTTTTACTTACTTCATTTTACCAAAATATTTTTTTAAATGGGTTTAAAAGGGGACAAATAATAGAATCTGTCCCTTATCAGCCAGCAGTAAAAAATATATAATGAAAGCGAAAATAAAACAAAGGTAAATACCGAAAGGAGTTTCTCATGAAAAAAATTATAAATGAACCGACACAAGTTGTTGATGAAATGTTGCAGGGCTTGTCATTCATGCATGATGACTTGGTGGAACGCTTAGATGGTTTTGATGTCATTGTTAGAAAGGCAGAAAAGACAGGAAAAGTTGGACTCATTTCAGGTGGAGGTTCAGGACATGAACCAAGTCATGCTGGATTTGTAGGAGATGGGATGTTGTCTGCTGCCATTTGTGGAGCAGTCTTTACTTCACCTACTCCGGATCAAATTTTAGAAGCCATTAAGGCGGCTGATGAAGGTGCTGGAGTTTTCATGGTTATCAAGAACTATTCTGGAGACATCATGAACTTTGAAATTGCACAAGAACTTGCTGAAATGGAAGGTATTGATGTAGCAAGTGTTGTAGTCGATGATGATATTGCTGTTGAAAATAGTCTCTATACCCAAGGTCGTCGCGGTGTTGCAGGTACTATATTAGTCCATAAAATTTTAGGTGATGCAGCACGTTCTGGTAAATCTTTATCTGAAATGAAGGAACTGGCTGATAAACTTGTCTTAGAAATTAAAACAATTGGGCTAGCCTTGTCTGGAGCAACCGTTCCAGAAGTTGGGAAACCCGGATTTGTTTTAGAAGATGATGAATTTGAATATGGTGTTGGTATTCACGGTGAGCCAGGATATAAAAAAGAGAAAATGCAACCTTCAGCACAATTGGCCTCAGAATTGGTTGAAAAACTATCTGAAGGTTTCCAACTTAAGGCTGGTGAACGCTATGGCCTTCTCATCAATGGTTTAGGAAGCACTCCTCTTATGGAGCAATATGTATTTGCAAATGATGTGGCTAAATTACTCCATGAAAAAGGTGTTGAGTTGGCATTTAAGAAAATTGGAAACTATATGACTTCAATCGATATGGCTGGTTTGTCATTGACATTGATTCGATTGGCAGATGATGAGTGGTTGGATGCTCTAAGTGCACCTGTTACTACACCAGCTTGGTAAAACTCAAGGAGGAAATGTCGCATGAATGCTGAACAAGCTCTTGAATGGATGAAGCTTTTTAATGAAAAGATTCAAGAACAGAAAGATTATCTTAGTGCGCTAGACACTCCTATAGGAGATGGAGACCACGGTGGAAATATGGCGCGTGGCATGGCTGCAGTTATGGAAAACTTAGAAGGAAAGCAATTTGAGACCAGCAGTGATGTTTTTAAACTTGTCTCAATGCAACTACTGAGTAAGGTAGGCGGTGCTTCTGGTCCCTTGTATGGCTCTGCTTTTTATGGGCATGGCTAAGGCTGATTCTCATTCTAAATTAGAGGAAATCTTACAAAGCGGTTTGGATATGATTGTCAAACGTGGGAAAGCAGAAGTTGGAGAAAAGACAATGGTTGACGTTTGGACTCCTGTTATTGCTGCCTTGTCTGCTGGTCAATTGACTCAAGAGGTTATTGATCAGGTAGTGAATGCTACCAAAGATTTACTTGCAACTAAAGGAAGAGCATCTTATGTAGGAGAACGTTCTCTTGGACATATTGATCCTGGGTCATTTTCATCAGGATTACTCTTTACTGCTCTTTTAGAAACTGGGGTGGTTTAATGGGAAGTATTGGTCTTGTTATCGTTTCACATTCCAAAAACATTGCACAAGGTGTTGTTGAACTGATTAGTGAAGTAGCTAAAGATGTTCCGATTACTTATGTAGGAGGAACCGAAGATGGAGGAATTGGAACGAGTTTTGATCAAGTAGATAGGGTTGTTTCTGAAAATCCAGCAGATACTTTATTAGCTTTTTTTGACCTCGGCTCTGCTAAAATGAACTTAGAAATGGTGGCTGATTTCAGTGATAAGAGTATCATCATCAACAGGGTTCCAATTGTAGAAGGTGCCTATACTGCAGCTGCGCTTCTTCAGGCTGGTGCAGAACTGTCAGTTATTCAAACACAGTTGACGGAGCTTGAAATCAATAAATAAGGAATTTTCCTCTCATTCCGTCTATAGGTGAGTTATTGATTATCTCTACTATCAAATTTTAAGTAAATTATTTACAAAATCAGAAAGGGATTGCTTGGGCAGTTCCTTTTTGTTTAAAAGGAGTAGAATCATAGTGTTTCTAAATTGTTCATCATTCAAAACTGATTGTGATAGAACTATTCTAACTTTAGAATCCTTCAAAAATGAACATTTAAGGCAATCAATGGCTTAGAAGAGTACGAAAACATTTAGTTTATAGGAATTCTAAAGTCTAGAATTGCATGGATATTTATGAAAGTTAGAGCATTCGATAGTTAGGATTGTTCTATTCTGAAAGATTTGAGCTGTCAATTGTATGGGATAGTAGTTTGCCAATGAATTTTGTTGAAAGATTCCTTGTTTTATGGTAGTCTAAGAGTAAAAAGAAAGCCCTACCATTATATTTGTATCTTTAATCTGACTTGGTTTAGGTCTAGAAGAGGGATAGATATTTTGGGTCTCCAAATAACAATTATATTTTCACTTGCAAAAAATGCATTTCAACTTTACCTAATGTAGAAGAAGGAAATATCATGAAACGCTTATGACTTGTTGGAAAGAGAATGGGAACTAAAAATAGATTCCCTTTACATATTAGGAGTAGGTAGATGAGTAATCTAGAGTCAATTCGTAAAGCGCATATCATCGTGTGGAGTGCCTATCTATTTTTATCATTAAGGGCGCCGCTCATTAGCAGTACAGAGTATTTCTTGCTTATTTTTTTAGCGTTTCTCTATTCAATAGTATCGCTACCTATATACTCTGTGAAAAATAAAATAGTATCTATCTGTCTAGCTATAAACTCGATTCTGTTAATGAGTTTTCCAATTTTAATCAATAAATTTTTTTCCCAGGAAACGTTTCTACTTATATCGTATTAATCAGTATTTTTATCCTGGAGTTCTTAATCTTTAATAAAATTGGTAAAGATTTTGATACTAGATTAGCTAGTGAGTATAGGAAAAATCAGTCAGTTTAAAAAGTAAGATGTCTCAATCTCCTTGGATAAAATATTTAGAGATTTCTAGTTTTATATTAACTATATTTCCATTTATTCTTCATGGTACAGTCGCTAATCGTGTATTGGCTCTTATCTTTTTGATAAAAATTTGTGTAGATACTACGATAAAGATTCTATTAAACAGAATCTTTAAGACAAGTGAGGTAATGAAAAGGAGGATATTTTTCTTTTGTACTAGATTTGATTGTCTATTTATTTTTAGGCTATGTTTTAGCAATGCAAAAAGACGGATACCTATTTTCAATCCTACTAATTTTTTCTAATTTTTCCCTTCCCTTTATCAGAGAAAAAGAGTATGAATTATTTAAAAATAAGAAGTGAGATAAATAGGGTTACATCTTCCTTCTCTTTAAAATCAAATAGTGAAAGGATATCTTATATAGCTGACGAAGAGATAAAAACGAAGTTCTTTCTTTTGGGATAAATGTTACAGTAAACATAGCAATTGCTTATTTTATGGGAGACCCAACATGTTTCAACTAAGTGATAAAGCCAGAATAATATTTGCTATTATAGGAGCAAGTTCCATATTAGTCAGCATGTATCTTATTCCTCTTATTAAAACTGAGAATAAATTTTGGGAAATACTTTTATTTATATTAGGTGTATTGCTAATTGGAATTGCGTTCCTAAATCCCCAAAAAAATTAAATTTTGGAAATAGCGTTAGTGAGTAGGTAATCATTTCTTGATTGGATTTTTTAATGCTATTGATGAATGGGATGGGAAAAGTGACAATAAATTAAGAACAGGATGATAGTATGATGATGGTTGTTTTAATTTTGATGGTTGTGGTATTTCTGTATTATGTAATTACAGAGTATTTTCAGAATAGTTATATTGACTGTATACTATTTTTAACATTGCTGATTTCTCATTTGATATGGGATTACTATTTTTTACCCATTGAAGTCTTAGTAGCATTAAGTGGAGTCAATTTGTTGTCAAGATTTTTCAAAAAAAAGAGAAGCCAATAGATTTGCTAGTGGATTATTAAGACGAAAGGTAAAATTGGAATATTTAAAATGAAACATTTTTTTGCAGGATTTGGGAGATAAGATTTAGTAGTTATCTATTGTCTCTATGTGTAGGACTAGCCCCTCTTTTTCATATCTATGTCATAGGCTCTGAAATGAATTTTGTGAAAATAGTGTTATCTATTTTGGGAGTCATATTTATATGTGTTTTAACTATTGCTCGAATTTATAGGAGATTTTTCTATCATTCACTAGAATAGTATGGGTTAGTTAATCCATTAGAACTATTATTCTTTGTGGTATTATACTGCTTTTAAGTTTTTACATTAAACAACTGGCTGAAGTGAAAGTTGTTTATCTTAGAAAGGAAAACACCAAATTGTCCTACAAATTTCTACTTTTCGACCTTGACCACACTCTTCTTGATTTTGATGCTGCTGAGGATGTGGCTTTGACGCAACTTCTAAAAGAAGAAGGGGTTACAGATATTCAGGCTTATAAAGACTATTATGTTCCTATGAACAAGGCTCTCTGGAAGGACTTGGAGCAAAAGAAAATCAGTAAACAAGAGCTGGTTAACACGCGCTTTTCTCGTCTATTTGCTCACTTTGGACTGGAGAAAGATGGTAGTTTTCTTGCCCAGCGTTACCAATTTTACCTTGCCCAACAGGGACAAACTCTTTCAGGCGCTCATGAACTCTTGGACAGCCTCATCGAGCGAGATTATGAGCTATATGCTGCGACAAATGGCATTACTGCCATTCAGACAGGTCGTTTGGCTCAATCTGGTCTAGCACCTTATTTCAATCAAGTCTTTATCTCTGAACAGTTGCAAACACAAAAGCCTGATGCTCTCTTTTATGAAAAAATTCGGTCAACAGATTGCTGGATTTAGTAAAGAAAAGACACTGATGATTGGAGATTCCCTAACCGCCGACATTCAAGGTGGCAATAATGCTGGGATTGACACGATTTGGTACAATCCTCATCACCTCGAAAATCCCACACAAGCCCAGCCAACCTACGAAGTCCATTCTTACCAAGACTTGCTGGATTGCTTAGATAAACTGTAAAAAGTGGTTTAGATAGCCACTTTTTGCTATAATAGAGGCAGTAAAAACGAAGGAGTTGGCTATGGAACACTCGTCTTGGCATGCTTTGATTAAGGAGCAATTACCTGAGGGTTATTTCGGGAAAATCAATCAGTTTATGGAGCAGGTCTATTCTCAGGGGACTATTTATCCGCCAAAGGAAAAGGTTTTTCAGGCTCTCTTGACAACACCGCTTGAAGAAGTTAAGGTGGTGATTCTAGGCAGGATCCCTATCACGGACCAGGTCAAGCGCAGGGTTTGAGTTTTTCTGTACCTGACTCTATCCCAGCTCCGCCGTCCTTGCAAAATATCTTGAAAGAATTGTCAGATGATATCGGAGTCAAGAAATCTCATGATTTGACAGCTTGGGCTAAGCAAGGAGTCTTGCTTCTCAATGCTTGTTTGACGGTTCCTGCTGGACAGGCCAATGGTCATGCTGGTCAGATATGGGAGCCTTTTACGGATGCTGTGATTCAGGTGGTCAATCATCTAGATAGACCAGTAGTTTTTGTACTCTGGGGATCCTATGCACGTAAGAAGAAGGCCTTGGTTACCAATCCTCACCACTTGATTATCGAATCAGCCCATCCCAGTCCTTTGTCGGTTTATAGAGGATTTTGGGGTTCCAAGCCTTTTTCCAAGGCCAATGCATTCTTAAAAGAGACCGGACAAGAGCCAATCGATTGGCTTAGATAAGGAGAAAATATGCCTCAGTTAGCGACGATTTGCTACATTGATAACGGGAAAGAACTGCTTATGCTCCACCGTAATAAGAAGCCAAATGATGTCCATAAAGGAAAATGGATTGGTGTGGGTGGTAAGCTAGAGAGAGGAGAGACCCCTCAGGAATGCGCAGCGCGTGAAATCCTTGAAGAAACAGGGCTTAAAGCCAAGCCAGTTCTAAAAGGTGTCATCACTTTTCCTGAGTTCACACCAGATTTAGACTGGTACACCTATGTTTTTAAGGTGACGGAGTTTGAGGGGGACTTGATTGATTGCAATGAGGGAACGCTAGAATGGGTTCCCTATGACGAGGTTTTGAGTAAGCCGACTTGGGAAGGTGACCATACCTTTGTTGGGTGGCTTTTAGAGGATAAACCCTTCTTTTCAGCCAAGTTTGTTTATGATGGGGATAAATTGTTGGATACCCAAGTTGATTTCTATGAATAAAGGAGAAAGCAGATGCTACTAATCAAAAATGGTCGTGTAATGGATCCCAAGTCTGGTTTGGATCAAGTGTGTGATGTTCTAGTACAAGATGGGAAAATTGTCAAAATTGCGCCCGAAATCAAAGAAGAAGGAGTAGACATCATTGATGCTACAGGTCTTGTAGTTGCTCCTGGTTTGGTTGATATCCACGTTCATTTCCGTGAACCTGGCCAAACCCACAAGGAAGATATTCATACTGGTGCCCTAGCAGCCGCTGCAGGTGGCTTTACAACGGTTGTCATGATGGCTAATACTAGTCCAACCATCTCGGATGTAGAGACTTTGCAAGAAGTTCTCCAATCTGCTGCCAAGGAAAAAATCAATGTTAAGACGGTTGCGACCATTACTAAGAATTTTAATGGGCAAGATTTGACTGATTTTCAGGCACTCTTAGAAGCAGGTGCGGTTGGTTTCTCTGATGACGGTATTCCGCTTGAAAGCAGTAAAGTTGTCAAGGAAGCTATGGAGAAAGCCAAAAAGCTTAATACCTTTATTAGTCTCCATGAGGAAGATCCAGGTTTGAATGGGATTCTTGGCTTTAACGAAAATATTGCTAAAGAACATTTCCATATCTGTGGTGCGACTGGGGTGGCTGAGTATGCTATGATGGCGCGTGATGTCATGATTGCCTATGCAACTAAGGCCCATGTTCACATCCAGCATTTGTCTAAGGAAGAAAGTGTTAAAGTAGTGGAGTTTGCTCAAGGGCTTGGTGCGCAAGTCACAGCAGAAGTAGCGCCACAGCATTTTTCTAAGACCGAAGCACTCCTTTTGACACAAGGAAGCAATGCCAAGATGAATCCTCCGCTTCGTTTGGAATCAGACCGTCGTGCCGTTATAGAAGGTCTCAAATCAGGCGTTATCACAGTTATTGCTACAGACCACGCCCCTCACCATGCAGATGAGAAAAACGTTGAGGATATTACCAAAGCACCATCTGGTATGACTGGTTTGGAAACCTCTCTTTCCCTCGGATTGACCTATTTGGTCGAAGCTGGGGAGTTGAGCTTGATGGAATTACTTGAAAAGATGACATACAATCCAGCCAAGCTTTACAACTTTGAAGCAGGTTACTTGACTGAGAATGGTCCAGCAGATATCACTATTTTTGATCCTAAAGCTGACCGTCTTGTTGATTCACATTTTGCTTCCAAAGCAGCTAATTCACCATTTATCGGTGAAAACTTAAAAGGGCAGGTCAAATATACCATCTGTAAAGGACAAATTGTCTATCAAAACTAGTTGGAACCCTGCTCTATAATGTTAAAGAATAGAGACTTTTTATGTATCCAACTCATCGTTTTAAAGACAAGTTTATCTTATTTTTAAAGATATTTTTCCCTATCCTGATTTATCAATTTGCCAATTATTCCGCTTCCTTTGTAGATACCACTATGACTGGTCAATACAATACCATAGACTTGGCTGGTGTGTCTATGGCAACCAGTATCTGGAACCCTTTTTTCACATTTTTGACAGGTATCGTCTATGCTATGATTCCCATTATTGGACACAATTTAGGGAGAGGAAAAAAGGAAGAAGTTGCTTCTGATTTTTATCAGTTTATTTACATAGCTTTAGGACTTTCTATCTTCTTATTTGGATTGGTGATTTTCCTAGCACCACCAATTTTAAATCATATTGGTTTAGAACCAAAGGTAGCCGCAGTAGCTATATACTACTTACAGTTTTTAGCGATTGGTATTATTCCTCTCTTGCTTTTTAGTGTTATCCGTTCCTTATTGGATTCCTTAGGATTCACAAAACTTTCCATGTATCTGATGCTTTTTGTTACTGCCTCTAAATAGTGGCTTTAACTATCTCTTGATTTATGGAGTTTTTGGCTTGCCTGAGTTAGGAGGAGCAGGAGCTGGTTTAGGAACATCTCTAGCTTATTGGTGCCTTCTAGCCATTTCAATTTTCATTTTGATAAAGAATAAGAAGCTGAAGGAATATCAATTTTCCAAAATCATTCCCCTTGATTTTGAAAGAATGAAGGAAGGTATCCGACTTGGTTTGCCAATAGGAGGAACAGTTTTTGCTGAAGTAGCTGTTTTCTCTGTAGTTGGTTTGTTGATGGCTAAATTTTCATCGCTCATTATAGCCAGTCATCAATCTGCTATGAACTTTTCAACACTCATGTACGCCTTTCCTATGAGTATTTCTTCCGCCATGGCGATTGTTGTATCTTACGAACTTGGAGCTAAACGATTCCAAGATGCAAAAAAATTTATTCATATAGGAAGAAGTGTAGCTCTTGTTTTTGCAGCTTTTACCTTGTCCTTCCTTTATATTTTTTTAGAGATAATGTAGCTAGTTTATATGGAAATGATCCGAAATTTATAGAAACAACAGCAGTATTCTTAACTTACAGCCTCTTCTTTCAGTTAGCTGATACCTTTGCAGCTCCCCTTCAAGGTATTTTAAGAGGATATAAGGATACTGTGGTTCCTTTTTACTTGGGTTTAATTGGCTACTGGGGCATCTCCATTCCACTCGGCTTTATGCTAGACCAGTTAACCGATCTAGGCGCATACGGCTATTGGATTGGTTTGATCGTAAGTTTAGTGATAACCGGTCTATTATATGAATGGCGCCTACAAGTTGTGATGAAGAAAGTCAGTTCTTAAAAATTAATAAAAATCTATTTTTAATAGAGAATGAATAAAAAAATTCATAACAAAAACGCATAATATCAGGTGTTTCAAGACCTGGTATTATGCGTTTTTCTGATTTTAAAGACTAGTTATCCAGCTTTCTTCAGGAAATATTTACATAATATAATTTATGTAAAATTATAGGCCGTCTAAAGCATTTTTTTGCTCATCATTGACGATATGAGTATAGAGGTCAGTGACTTGAGTACTTGCGTGACCTAGCTGGTGACTGACTAATACTTGAGATTTGGTCGCATCATAGAGCCTAGTTGCTAGTGTATGGCGGAGTTTGTGGGGTGTGACACGTACTTTAAAGTTCTCAGAATACTTAGCGACCATTTTTTCAACACTAGAAGCATCAATTCGATTTGGAATTCCACGGTATAGAGTCAAAAAAAGGGCTGTATCTGTTTTTTCAGTCTGATAACGCTGACTTCTTATTGAGAGATAGTTTTCTAGATAAGGCTTAGCAAAGGCAGCAACGTTAACAGAGTCTCGTTTTCCACCTTTTCGAATAACATCAATGACCATCATCTTAAGATTCAGGTCTTTTAGATCTAGATTAACTGCTTCTGACAAGCGGACACCTGAAGCCAGTAGAAGTGCAATAATAGCCAAATCTCGTTCTTTATTTTTATTAAAAGATGAGAGAGCACGATTCGATAGTTCGTTGGGATATTCTTGGTCTATATAGGTTAAGAAACCTTCTGTTTCATCACCTAGAAAGAGTTTTTGCTTGATATTTTCAGCTCTAGCCGCAAGTGTTTCTTTCTTTTTCTTAGTTGAAACTTTCTTCATTACATTACGATAAAAATAAGGTTCACCTTGATCATTTTCAACTTCCTCGGTCAGATACTTGTAAAGACTAGAAAGTGCTGACAAAGTTCGATTGATGGTTGTCTGTGAAACACCTTGCTTTGTTGTATTAGCATTCAGCAAAGGACGTTCACGTAGATAAAGGATAAAGGCTTCCATGTCTTTTTTAGACATATTTTCCAAGACAGATAAAGGAATATCAGACATCTTATCTGCGTTTGAAATGCCAGACTCCAAAACCCAGCTGAAAAATCGATCATATTCCTTGAGATATTCGTACAAGGTTGTAAAACTGTAGGGCACAGCCAGCTTAGATTGGTAGTATTCTAGAACATACCAGGGCATGATTTGTTTTAGTTTGTCGATTCGTTCCAGTAAAATCTCACGTTTCATGATTTTCTCCATAAATAAGTCTACTAGTAGTATAGCATAGACCTATATTTTTTTCAAGAAAAATTATAGTTTTTTTCGGAAAGATGTTATAGAGATTTTTTTAGAAGTAATAAAAAAAGAAATTATATAAGATTTTATAACTAAAAAAATTTTTTTGAACAAAAAAATAGCTAAAAAAATGTACCTTATCAAAGTGAAAACTGGAAATTTTTAAATGCTGCTTATTTCATCAATAATGTACCTTATTAAAGTGAAAACTAAAAAAATTTTTTTTCAAATGTGCATTTTAGTGAAAATGTACTTTATCCAATCTTAAAAATAAAGTACATTTCAATTATAAAAGTACACTTTTTCAAAGAGTGTACATTAGGCCTTAAACTCAGTCGTATCAAGGGTTTAATCACTATCTAGGGAAAAGTACAAGAATTTCCAGTTTTTTTTTGGAGTTTCTATTGTGAATCATTATCTAGTGCTTTTTTTCTAGTTTCCAAATACTAAACCAGAATGAAATAGTCAGCAGAATAAGGAAAAATAAAAAAAGAGATTATCAGTAATGATACTTCTGTTCATTCTACATAACTGAAGAGCTATATAAGGAGCTATGAGATACAAAAATACATTGTATAATTGCTATTGTTTTCTTTTTTTCATGATTTTAATCTTACTATACAGATTTGATACAGTAAACTCCTTTCTAGCTTTATGCTTTATCATTTCCTAACTTGATTATAGTCTTATTTTTTTACCAAAGTTCAATTATTTGTATGTGAAATATCTTATCTGTAAAAAATAACCGATCTCATTGCTGAGAATCGGTTTTCAAATATATTTAATTAAGAAACTTATTTTACATAATATAAATTATGTAAAAAAACTCTACAATAACAAGTCTTTTACTTTCCCAATTTCACTTTTTGGAATAACCAGATGAATCATATCACCGAGATACATTCTGGTTGAGCCGTTAACTGTTTGGCTCTTACCATTATGAACTTGGGTTGTGATGAGGACATTGTGTGGTAGGTTAAGTTCGTGTACTTGTTTTCCAGCGATTTTGTCTGATACAGGGATTTCAATGAGGGTGACTTCTCCTTCATCCGACGCTTCTTTTGGTAGCATTTTTTCCAACATAGCCTCATATACTGGCGCACCCTTGAGCAGATCCATGATGATGTAGGAAACTAGGGTCACTAATCCAAGTGGCATGAGGTTGCGAATATCTCCTACCATCTCAGTTACAAGTATCATAGCAGTTAAGGGGGCCTTAGATATTGCTCCAAAATAGCCACTCATTCCTAGAATGACAAATATAGGAAACTGCTCTTGACTGACAAGCCCAAGATTGACACAAATAATACCAACTAGAGCACCGAGTAAGGAACCAAGCGCCAAAATTGGTAAAAATATACCTCCAGGAAGGCCACTTCCATAACTAATCATGCTCCAAATAAAGCGGATGATAAAGTATACTAATAAGACTTGAAAACTAAAATTTTGACCAGTTAGAGACAGGACAAGTTGATTTCCACCACCAAGAATTTGGGGTAAGAAGATTCCGACTGGTATGATAAGAATGAAGGCTAGAATTGGATAATACGCTCTATCCAAACGGATTTTTTGACCAATCCAATCATAAACTCTGCCAACATTAAGTACAGCTTTCTCATAGAAAAAACCAGATAGTCCAAGAAAAACTCCCATAAGGAGGTATATCCAATACTGATCCAGGGTCATGAGAGGAATATTATCTGGCATATCCAGTACAGGTGTTAGGCCAAATATGAGTAGAGAAACAAAGTTTGCTACGAGACTGGCTGCTAGAGTGGAAACCCAGAAAAAGCGTGAGAAATGATGGTAGACTTCTTCTACTACAAATAGGAGTCCCGCAATGGGAGCATTAAAGGCAGCAGCTAGACCTGCAGCAGCTCCACTAGCGATTAAAGAGCGCTCTTCTACAGGGCTTGATTTGAGCCATTTTGCAATTCCTTTTCCACCAACTGCTCCTAATTGAATACTGGGACCTTCACGACCCAACATCAATCCGCTAGCAATTGCTACTGTACCAAGAAGATACTTTTTCCAAAGAACACTCCACCAGTTCAAAGACATAAGCCCTTTTAATTCAGCTTCAACTTGAGGGATTCCTGATCCCTTAATATCCTTTTCTGATGTAGTTAGTTTGGCACTAAGTACGGAAATGATCAGATACAAAAATCCAATTATAAACAAATTAGGTATTAGGTTTGCTTGATCTCGATAAAGTCCTTGAATAAAGTGGAAACCTTTTTCGATTAAAAATCGAAATGATCCAACAATCATGCCGACAACAAGGCCGACCATAACTCCTCTTCCTACTTGGGCTAATATGGTACTGGATGCAAAGGCAAATTCTTTTTTTAGAGCGGATTATTTCCGTCTGTTCTTCCATTGTTATTTCCTTAACCTAACTTTTTTTGCTTTGATGAAACCAATGATTTTATGGGTTCAAAACTTAAACGATGAATGGCTGTAATTCCCTGTTTTTCAATACCTTCCAAATGCTTTGCTGTACCATAGCCAGCATTCGCCGAAAAGTCATAACCAGGAAATTGACTATCGTAATCCTTCATGAGTTCATCACGTGTAACCTTAGCTATGATTGAGGCCGCTGCGATAGAGAGGGAATTAGCATCTCCCTTGATGATAGATGTCTGAGAAATAGGTAAGTCTAGTTTCATGGCATCTATCAAAAGGTGTTGAGGTTGTAGACTTAACTGAGAAATAGCTTCTTTCATGGCTAGTTTGGTCGCTTCATAGATATTGACTTGGTCAATGACTTGATTGTCTATGATTCCGATTCCGATTGACAGGGCTTGGTCTTGAACAGCTTGGAAAATCTCCAGATGTTTCTTTTTAGGGATTTTTTTACTGTCGTTAAGGCCCTTAATTTTACAACCTTGAGGCAAAATAACTGCTGCGGCCACTACTGGACCAGCCAGGGGACCACGACCTACTTCATCAACACCTGCAATCAAGGTCAAACCTTGCTTGTAAAGGTCTTTTTCATAAGTAAGCATATTTTCCAAGCGAAGATTCTCATCCAATTCAACTTGAATGTGTTTTTTACGCTTGCTAATCTCCTTTTGAACTCCAGACCGAGTATCCTTTTCGAGTTCTAAAAAAATAGGACTATCTAACTCCTTGACTGTAGCAAGGAGTTCTTTAATTTCTTTAATCGTCGTCATTGAGGTCTTCCAATGTATCTAAGGTATAGTTACCAAGTTTGCCATCGCGGACTTCCTTCACGAAGAGAGTATAGAATCGGTCATAGTCATCACGGAAACCGAGGGCACGCGTCATATCCATGATAATGGCTGGAGCTTCCTCTTCAAGATTCATTTGTTTGAAGCGTTCGGCCAACTTTTCTGGATAATGTTCTTTGAAATAATTGAGACCAAAAATAGTCACTTCATCCATGGGAAGGAGCTGATCTTTAATAGCTCCTGTTAGTGCCAACTTAAGAGCAACTGACTCATCTTCAAATTTAGGCCAAAGGATCCCAGGGGTATCCAATATTTCCAAATCTTTGTTGGTTTTGAGCCATTGTTGCCCTTTTGTGACCCCTGGCTTGTTTCCAACAACAGCAATTTTCTTACCAGCTAAACGGTTCATAAGAGTGGATTTACCAGCATTTGGAATCCCTATAATCATTGTTCTCAAGGTTTCAATCTGAATGCCACGTTCCTTTTGGCGAGCAATCTTATCTGCCATGAGTTTTTTAGCGGCCTCTGTCACGACTTTTACAGTAACTTGTTCTTTTGAATTTATAGCAAGAGTTTGAATGCCCTGAGATTCAAAATACTGGCGCCATTCCTTAGTCATAGCTGGATCAGCAAGGTCAGCCTTATTTAAAATCAAGAGTTTTGGTTTATCGCCGACAATCTTGGTTAACATAGGATTTTGACTAGATAATGGTAGACGAGCATCCACCAAAATCGTCACAAAATCAACAAATTTTAAATTTTCCTGAACCTGCCTGCGAGCCTTGGACATATGCCCAGGAAACCATTGAATAGTAGCCATTGAGTTTTTTTCCTTTCGTAGCAAGGGTTTAGAGCCCCTATTTTATTATCGTTTGAACATAGAAAGTTTTAAAATGAATGATGTCCAAACAGTTCTCGTTTTATGACATAGAAATCTACTTTATATTATATCATGACTTCTTTATTTTTGTCCGCCCTTGTTTCCAGATTATACTAATTCAAAATGAAGGTCTATCATTTTTATTGAAGTCTTACTCAAGACATAATTTAATTCAAGTATATCCTTTGAAATTCAATATCTATTATAGCTATTACTTCATATTAGGGAGAGAATAATATATGTTAGCTAATACTCTTCTAAAATCTCTTCAAACCACGTCAGCTTCCATCTGCAACCTCAAAACAGTGTTTTGAGCTGACTTTGTCAGTCTTATCTACAACCTCAAAGCAGTGCTTTGAGCAACCTACGGCTAGCTTTCTAGTTTGCTCTTTGATTTTCATTGAGTATAAGAGTGGAATTTTATGAGTTTTTGGGATTTTTTAGGTATAAAACGCTAACCATTCAAAAACCACACAATGTTTCTTTCAGCTTCATTGAGTAGAAAACTGAAATCACTGTGTGGTTTTATGTTGAATCTAGTTTTTGTACAGACTCATATTAAATAGCAATTTGTTATGTTCATTTAAATAAAGGATTAAAGAAACCATCAGTTGCTTTCAACAAGGCTTTAAACACTTTTTCTTTGAGTGCAACAGTATGTGAGAAATCACCCGATTTCTTTAAATCTTCCTCAACCGCTTTAACAAAGATATCCTTCAATTGTGTATAGTTAGTAATTTGTTTACCGTTAATTTCAATAGCAGTAAATCCTTGCTCTGCTTTAGCTTTAACATCGTGATACCAATGTTTCTTCCAGTCTTCTAGGTTTAAGAATTGGTTGTCTGAAACCTTTTTAATAATGAAATCATCACCCAATCTACCCTGGTTTTGTTTATCAGCTTCACCTTGGTATTTACTAGATACATATCCGATAAATCCATTTTCATAGCCAAAGTAACCCCACATACGGAAGGCATTATGCTTGAATGATAATGAACCTGGAGCACCTTTGCTTGTATTACCACCATAAATACCAGCCATCATTTGAACATTAACATATGCTGAGTTAGGCGTGAAGTCCTCTGGTCGGAACACACCATTGCCAGGATTATTATGTTTAGTCATAAAGTTATTATCAACCAAATCATCAATACTTGCCAATGGTTTAGTTTTCTCCCCATCATTTAGGTCACGAACTTTGTCCCATTGGTGTGGAGCAGTTAAATTATTTAAACCATCAACATGTCTATCGACTCTGTCAATTTTCTTGAACCACTTGCTATTATCACCATTTAATTTGGAATTACAGCATCTGCTTCAACATAATCCAACATCATTAACGCTTCATTGTAGTTCTTCATGTAGCGATCAATATCTTCACGAGTTTTCAATTTGTCTGGATCATAGTTATACCATTGATTACCATCATTTTCACGGTGATAAGCCATGTTAAGGCCTAAAGCGCCATATTCACCATTAGTTGTTGATTTATCAGGTGTTTGTAACATACCTTGAGCATAGGCTTCAACGTCTGTACCTTGACGATGCTTATGACCACCGAAATAAAGCATCCTATCGTTTACGTGTGTTGTTTCGTGAGTAAAGGCTGAAATACCAAACGGACTAATCATATCCGTCACCATAAACAAGACCTTGTCATCATTATTTGGATTAGGGAATATTGAGGCCATAGCGCCCATACGCCAGTCTCTATCATGGTGTCGCCATGTTGGACCATATAATTCACGAATTGGGGCTACAGGGTTACCCTTACTGTCAAATCCTCGACGACCTACAGGAGAACCATTGTAGGTCTGATTATCCCAAACAGGTGTCGGAACCATTTTCTCACTCTTAAGCAATCTATCTCGAACACTTGGTAATGCTAAACGTGACCAGAAGTCAAGGTAAGTTTGTTGTGCATGTGCAACCTTATCAATTTCTTTTTTGAATTCATTTCTAGCTTCTTCTGTATGTTTACCATATTTCTCAAATGAACTATAAGCCATCGTATTGTATGTTGAAATTAAGAACATATGAGCATTCTTAAGCGTTAATAAAGGCAAAATCATACGTCCATGAACACCGTTATCTAAACCATCGAATACACGGTGACGTTTATCTTTCAACTCTATGTTTGTTGTCTTAGGTTCTGAAACATAAACATTTTTAGCAGAATGGATAAACCAATCGTTAATGTCTTTATCCTCAGTGAACAAACGCATGTTGTATTCTAGGAAGTTACGAAGACTACCTTTACCAGTATTACCTGCAATGATTTCACGATAAGCGTCCTGAGTTCGGTCCCCTTTAAGTTCTTCTCGCTAGACCCAATGTTAATCAAGCGATCTAACACACTTGGAGTTTTACCGTAGAAGTCAGGTTTGAATATCATGATGTTTTTGATACTCATATCACCGTATTTGATATCATAGTAACGATTGAGATAAGTCAGAGCCATCATGATTTTCGCTTTATTATCTTCTACTTTCTTAAGTAATGCTTTTTCAGCCATTTCATCACGATTTAACTGATGATCTTCATTTTCGACTAAAGCTTTCACAAATTTATCAAGATTGTCTTTGACATCATTAAAGCTTTCTTCTAGATACAAATCAGCTGGATTTCCAATAATTTTACGAACATCTTGCGAATCGTATGTGACTGAAGTCAACTTCTCTTTCACATCTGCAATCAGTTTCACACGGTCTTTCTCAACCATATTTGGTGTATAAACAACGTTTTGTCCAGCGATGGTATATTCACGAACTTGTTTCACTTTAGAATCAGTATTCTTAGTAACATCCATTTCTTCCTTAGTACCATCAGCATAGTGAAGCATAATCTTATCAATATCTGATAAATCAGTCACGAATTGACCATCCTTCATACCCGTAACAGAAAGAACTTCTTTCTTAACTAAGTTTGATTCTTCAAGCAACTTGTTGCCTTGGTTAACAATCCATTCTTTATTGTAGAATGGTTGGAGTTTTGCAATATTTCGATAAGCTAAATCACGTTCTGTTTTGTAGTCTTGGGTTGTCTTATACTCATTTTCACGGGAAGTCAACGCATTCAATTTGTTTACAACAGGATTGTTAATATCAAAGGTGTTAGCCGTAATCCCATATCCTTCAATTTTCTTATTTGCTTCTTCTATTTTGATGACCTTAACATTCTTAGAACGTTTAAAGCTTGAAGTACCTGTGCTTACACCTTCAACAACGAAGTCTCTATTCAATCGATTTCCTGAAAAATAACCGTCTTCTTCGTCAATGTTCCTAGAACCGTAGAAGATTTCACCTTTGGTAACTTTCATCATAGAAACGTTGTCTTCTAGTAAACCTAGAACCCAGTTCGAACTGATAAATCCACCAACTTCAACTGGATTATCAATATCAATCGTACCTTTTGCCACAGAATGGCGAATTGACCCTTCTTTACCAACAGTGTTGTTATCCATGCCGTTATCGGTTGTTGCTGCAATACCACCAGCTTTAGCTTTATTACCTGTAATATCGGCTTCAACATAGGCTTTATCTACGTTACCTTTCCAGATTTCACCAACAATACCAGCTACTCTCCAACCTTTGTCACCGAATGAATGTATTTTACCAATGAAGGCAACGTCATTCAATTTACCACCTTTGTCAAGTTTATTAATAATACCAGCAACATTGTTATTACCAACAACAGAACCTGTCACTTTAACTTTTTCAACAGTAGCATTTTTAACCATATTAGCAAGAGGTGCTACATTATCAGCCCAAGGCATATTGACATCAACATTACCTAGATTAATGTTTTTAATTGAACCATTTTCAACACGATCAAATAACGGTCGAGCGATGTTATGAATCGTGTATTGCTTACCATCGACACTTGATAAATGACCTTGGAATGTACCGGGTACATATTGTTTACCAGCAGCAGGAACATTCGTAGCATTCAAATCGGCACCGATTTTAAATGTACCTTTCATGTCCGCTCTCATCGCCTCAACCAACTCTTTAAAGTTGTAGTAAACATTATCCGTTTTTGGTACAGGTTTTTCGAGGTAGTAAATATACTGATTACGAACCTTAGATGGGTCTGTATGTTGAATCAAATCTTGAGCAGTTGCTGTAATTTTATAAAGTTCTTTTTCTTTTTCTGTCACCAAGTCAATCTTATCAACTGCTAGACGTGTTACTTTATTATCACTACTAGTGATTTTTAAGTACATTTTCTTCACATCTTCATCTGAAGGTTTTTCAGTCATGAAATCACTAGGTGTTTCAGTACCATCGTCATTTACCTTCACTAAATTAGTAGATACGATATTTTTAATTTCAACTTTTTTCAAATCCAAGCGAAGTGGTTTCTCTTCTAATGTTGCAGTTTCTTCTCCCTTACCACGGTCATAGGTCATAGTGGTTTCTATCTTATAGTCCTTGTAGAATTTTAAATCTTCTACCTGCTTATCTAATTGCTCTGAAGTTAAATCTACTGTTTTGACAATTTCATTTCCATCTTTAATTGTCGCAGTAATTTTATTGATCTTGACTCCATCTGTATTAACCAAATGATAAGAAAGATTTGCGGAGCGGTCTAATACATTTGTATCTGTTCGCTCCAAAGTCAAAACAGGAGCCGTTTTTTCTTTAGGCTTTTCTTTTGTACCTTTTACAAGAGTTTCAGGCTTCATTTCTTTCAAAATAGTTACTGTTTCAACTGGTTCACTAATTTTTTTGCCATGTAACTCTTCATAGCTAGTAACAATTTGACGTTCGCCATCCTCACCAATTTGTTTAACAGAATCATCGCCTATAAATTTGGTAGGATCAGATTCTTCTATAGTCGTTTTAGAAATAGTCTCGGTCCGGATATCGGTATGTAAAGAAGGCAACTCTTCTCTTTCTGATGCAACTTCTGAAACTGTAGATATTGGTTCAGTATACTCTGGAATGTCGATAACAGGTGGCTCAATCAAGTTTCCATTTTCATCTACTCCTGTTGCACCTACAGGTTCAGTATATTCTGGTTTCTCAGTTTTAGGCGCTTCATCTGGAACTGTACCTACAGGAGCTGTGTACTCAGTTTTCTCTACTTTAGGAACTTCGTCTGGGACTGTACTTAAAGGAGCCGTATATTCTGATTTTTCATGAACTGCAGGTTCTACCTTTTCTGAGACTACAGCTTCTGGTAATTCAGGCTGAACTAAGGCTTCGCCTTTTTCAGTTACAACGGCTTCTGGTAATACTGGTTGAACTGCTGGTTCTACCTTCTCTGAGACTACGGCTTCTGGCAATTCAGGCTGAACTAAGGCTTCGCCTTTTTCAGTTACAATAGCTTCTGGTAACGCTGCTTGAACCTCAGGTTCTCCTTTGTCTGTCACAACTTTGGGTTGCTCAACTGGCGAAACAGTTGATGCCTGAGAAACCGACGAAACACTTCTATCATCAAGCTCCAAGTAACCAACATATCTGTAACCAGAAATTTGCAACACACCATCACGTCCAGACTCATGGATGGTAGCATTCAAATTAAGTGCTGAAGCAGTTGATAGTGTAACTAAACCTGTCGCCCCTACAATCAAAAATGTAGCTATTTTTTTATTTCTCTTATCTTTTGTAATAACTACAACAAGACTACCGATGGTCAATAAACCAAATACAGTCATAATAGATTGTGATTGACCAGTATTGGGTAGTGCGTCTTTCTCATAAACCAAAGCATATGATTCTTTTGATTCGTCAGGTCTACCTTGTTTGAGTTGATCACGTTCAGTTTGTGTTAAATTACTATAATCCAAGTAGTGATATGTAGATGCACCAACAATTGACGGTGCGAATAAAAGACTTCCCAAGAATACTGAGCCAACAATACCTTTTTATTTTTCCGAATGGAAAATTTATCTTTTTAATAATGACAATTGTAATCCTCTACCTTTACTTTTTTTATTTCCTAATAGCAAACGCTATTTTTTTTATTCTCAAAAAAATTGAACTTCTAAAAATCATTCGTTTGATCTAGGTAAGCTTTAAAGATTGCTTGTTTAAGTTTATGAACTCTATTATGTTCAAGATACATTTTCGCTAGTTCATCCTCTGCATCAGCTTTAACAGCATCAGTTATCATTTTACGAAGCATATCAATATTAGTTATTGTTACCTTACTATTTCTTGAGAAACTTACATTTGGATTATAAAAGCTAATACTTATTAGATTATTGAATTTAGCTATTCGCTCATCATACATTGCTTTTTTAAATTCAACCCAAGATGAGTAACGATTATCAAATACTTTCTTAAGCACTAAATCATCAGTTACATTACCGATTTTTTTACCATATGATGTAATAACGTCACCATTTGCTTTTTGCTTCTTCTGCGAATTGATTAGAAATATATGGTACCATTCCATCTTTAAATCCTTTTGCAGCTAACAACTCGAACGCCATACGACGTCCCATTAAATCACCCGGAGTTCCTTTATCATTACTTAGAGCAGAATATATTGGTGAAAATAGTTTAATTGTATAATAGCCATTTCGTTTAAAGGTATTATCATTGTCATTTTCATATCCTCTTCTTGTAATAACATCATTTTCAATTAGACTATTAAATGTCGTTAATTTGCTAAGTTCACTATCATTTAAGTAACGAATAACATTAGTTGCATATACTTTACTTCCGTCTGGATCCGTTTCAAATTTATTTTCTATTTTTCTCAACAACTCATTTTTCTTAGAAATATCTAAGTTAACAACAGCATTACCTTCTAGATATTCTAGCATATAAATTACATCAAACAGATTATGCATATATTTTTGTAAGTCTTCTGCATTTTTAAATCGTTCTGTAGGATCTTTCACCTGAAGTCTAGTTGGATTTTCTGCTTCTTCATACTTCAATATAGAGTTAATCGTAATAGTAGGATCGTATGGATGATCAGGAGCTTGCAACAATCCTTTAGCATAAAACTCTGGTCCAAGTCCATTTCGTCTTCCATATCCTCCAAGATAAATTTCTCTATCAGAGTTATGCGTCATTTCGTGTGTATAAGTTACCGCACCATCTTTATCAAGCATACGATATGCCATATAGTAGAATGCATCCCCCGTAGCGTATGCTCCATTAGCATTATGAACAACATTATTTCCTGCTGGACCAAAGAAATGTTTTATTGCTGGATGATCAGTTTCAAAAGTAGCTTGGTATGTATCTTTATCTTCTTTTTCATCTGTACCAAATCTAAATGCATCATAGACAAGAACACTTCTATATAATTTTTCTTTATTTTTATCATCCAGTATTTTTATACCAGTAATCATAGTGATCTCTAAATCTAACAGCCGCTTCTTTTGCTTTTTGTCTCAACATAGTCATTTAAATTAGTTCCTGCTGGATGCTCTTTACTTCTATATCTATCATAAGCACCGAAACCTATTGTCGAAATATTAGCTATAATAAACACAGATTTTTCAGGTAATGTTAATAGCGGCAAGACCATACTAGGGTATTTCCACGATGGGCTAGTTAATCTATCATAAACCCCTATAGATTGCGGAGTGCCTGCTTTTGATTGTTTATCACTTACCTCTTTAATCGTAGATTTTTCTTCTACAATATAGGCTTTAGTTTGTTCTTTAAACCACTCGTTATTTGTTTTATCTGGTACAAAAGCTCTTCTATATTTTTTTCTAATGCATCAAATAAATTAGTAGTTTTATAATTTTTTTGCTAATAAAACGTTATAAGTTATAACATTATTTTTCGCTAGTAAATTATTAAATCCAGATTTACCTAATTCGATAACATTATCTAAAGCTGAACTATTTGATTTACCGAAGAAATCCAAGTGATACATAACTAAATCTTTTGCTTTTGTTTCACCATATTTGAAATTGTACCAACGCTCTAAGTATGTTAATCCTAGAAGTAGAGCTTCTTTATTATTTTTAATTTTCTCGATTACATAATTATCTATTATCTTATTATTTTCCGCTATTGCAGCATCTGCAGTAAGAAGTTTTGTTAAACTGTCTCTCAAATCACGTTTAGTAGTATTGAACTGTTCTTCTAAATATAATTCCGTTAAGCTAACATCATTAGAAACATCTAATACTTTTCTTATTGCCTCTGATTTATATTCTACATTATTTAATGCTGGTAATACTTTTTTTCCAAAATATTATCATAATTGCGAAGTAATGTATTCGGTGTATAAATTAAATTTGTATTGCCTATTCTATACTCTGCTACATTTGAAAAAAATCACTTTGATATTCTAAATTTATCGTTTCTGATGTATTGTCCGTGTAATATAGTAGTAGTTTATTTATACTTGATTTGTATTGGTTAATATCACTAATTACTTCTTTATCTTTCATAGGAACTACTGATAATAATTCCTTATTGTAAAGATTACTACTTGACTCTACTAAATTTCCGTACTTAATTATTGTTTCTCTATTATAAAATGGTAATAGTTTTTTTCTATATTTTTTTATACACGTTTTCTTTAGATGAAACGGCATTTTCAAGATTTCTATAGTCAGTTACATATCTAGAAGAGAAATTAAAGTCTTCTGTTTTAATAGTATTTTTTTAGTAACAAAAAGCAGATTTTTTTCTCTTTAATCTGTGCATCTTCTAATACTTCTCCTCTTTGAACAGTAGAATCCTTAGTTAAGATTTCATCATCTTCTGCTACTACGTTCACAACCTTATTATTTTTATTACTATATACATGACTTGCTTGCATGTTAGTGAAATCTTTTCCAGTTATTGCATTACCGTTCGTAACATTAACGTCGCTTAGTACATTAGAAAGTCGACCAGATTTTTCTAATCCTCCGACTGGATCCCAAAGATTACCAACTACTCCACCAACGTTTGCAAAACGTTGCACATTATTAAGATTTCCTTCAGCGTAGCTATTACTAATTAGCGCACTATCTTCTGCTGCACCAACTATTCCGCCAATAGATTGATCCCCTTTAGTTGCGTTTGATGATAAATCAATTGATGCGATCGACTTCTCTATTAATCCCCTTGAACCAGAAAGTTTACCAACTAAACCTCCAATTTGATAAGCTGAATTTGTTTCATAAGTATTAGTAATTCTTCCTGTAAAGCTACTATTTGAAATTCTAGAATTCTCTACTTGTGATACTAATCCTCCTATTCCATGTTCACCAGCAATTGCTCCATCAGCATGAACATTACTAATTACAGTTCCATTTCTCGCTTCTTTCGCTACTGTTGCAGCATCTTCTTTTGCTGAAATATTGGCATCTTTTAGTGAAAGATTTTCTACTGTAGCACCATTTAATCCTCCAAATAATGGTTTTTTCAAATTATAAATAGCATAATATTTCTCATTATTTGTACCTACTAATGTTCCATGGAATTCATTTTTCACATAACTTTCTTGACCATCTGGAAGTTCAACTTCACGAGCATCCATAGTTGCCCCTAAACGGAATGTACCATTAGGATCGCTATTCATTGCATCGACTAAATTTTTAAATGATGTATATACTTCAGTTTCACTTTGCTGAGTTTTTGGTAAATAGTATGTATAATTTTCTAGTACATTATTATTTTCATGCTGTATCAGATTATTTGCACTTGCTACTATTTTATAAACAGCTCTATTATCTTTATTATCATTAGTAATGGTTTTAACTGGCAGCATCACGTCTTTAAAGTTCTCTGATTTTACTTTCATGAAGTAATTTTGTGGGTCATTTGGCACAGAATCTAATGTAGTTATATGACGATACTTATTACCATCTTTTGAATATAGTTCTACAGAAGATATATTTCTAAGTTCTAATTTCTTATTAACGTCTTTTTCTTCTGTAACATCATCTTTTTTCTCATCTTTATGACGTTCTAGTGCATCATATGTCGGAGTAATTTCATTCCCTGCGATAATACTCTTAATCCAAGCTAATTGTGTAGGAGATAAAATCAATCCACCTGAGCGATTTTGTGCTCCATTTTGATGCACACCAATGACTTCACCATTAGCATTAAATATTCCTCCACCACTCATACCAGGATTTCCGCCTTGATATTGGACACCGTAGGTATTATTCGCATATTTTTGTTCCATTTCTACCGTAGTATCTTTTAAGTGCGTATATTTCCCACCTGGATATCCATGAACATTAAGTTTGTCATAAACATTTACTTTCGAATAATTATCTACTAGATTTACATGTTTTCTTTCTAAAGATTGTGGTAATTTAATCACTGCTAAATCATAGATAAATCCTTTTGGATAATCTTTTTGATTATAAAAATGAATATCATTAGCGGTAAATGTTCCTTTTTGTCCGTCAGGAGTCACCCACTCATATTCGTTTTTAGATTTATCACCTCTAAATTCACCCGTAGTATTATCAGTAGAATTATGAATGAAATTATGAGCGACTGTTAAAAGTACATTTGGTGCAATAAAAGTCGCTGAGCCCACTCCAGTTCCCCTTGACGAATCTGTAATAAAGGTCATATTAATTAATGCACTAGATTTTTTCTGAATACTCATTTCTTCTGGTGTATTAGTATTTTCATTATTTGGCTTAGGTTCTTCTGTACTTGACTGTTCAATACTTCCAGAATACTCTCTAGTAGGCTCTATTTTCTCTGGTTCTACTAACGCTCCAGCTTGCACTCCTGTATATTCTCTTGGGGCTTCTACTTTCTCTGGTTCTACTATTGCTCCAGCTTGTACCCCTGTATATTCTCTTGGGGCTTCTACTTTCTCTGGTTCTACTAACGCTCCAGCTTGCACTCCTGTATATTCTCTTGGGGCTTCTACTTTCTCCGGTTCTACTACTGTTCCAGCTTGCACTCCTGTATATTCTCTTGGGGCTTCTACTTTCTCAGGCTCTGCTATTGCTCCAGCTTGTACTCCTGTATATTCTCTAGGAGCTTCTACTTTCTCCGGTTCTACTACTGTTCCAGCTTGCACTCCTGTATACTCTTCTGGGACTTCTACTTTTTCTGGTTCTACTAATGCTCCAGCCTGTACTCCTGTATATTCTGGCAGTGGGACTACCTGCTCTGGTTCCACTATAGCTCCCGATTGGACACCCACATATTCAGGTTCAACTGTTTCTGGTTCTACTAGTGCTCCAGCTTGCACTCCTGTGTATTCTCTTGGGGCTTCCACTTTCTCTGGTTCTGCTAAGGCTCCAGCCTGTACTCCAGTATATTCAGGTTTCTCCATTTTTGCTGCTTCTACTAATGCTCCTGCTTGTACCCCTGTGTATTCTGATAGTGGGGCAGACTGTTCTGGTTTAACAATAGCTCCAGCCTGTACTTCCCCATGTTCTGCACCAGTCTCAGGTTGTTCCTTCATTACTTGAGCTTTTTTTAGTACCTTTTTTTCGACTATTCTTAAAACAGGCGCAGTTGTTGAAGTTGAAACGATTTCTCTAGAAACTTCTTCCTTGTTTACAGAGAATATTCTGACGACTTCAACTTTCTTACCTAATTTACCTTCTTGTTTTACGCTTACAGTTCCTTCTGCTAAATCAGGATTCTCCTGAATTTCTTCTTGAAAATCTATTTTTTTGTTTCTATAGTTTCCTCGCGATATAGGAGTTCAGGTTTGTTCAACTGGCCTGATAGGACTTCATCTTGTGGATTTAGTGTATTTATCCCAGTCTTTTCTTTTGGAGAAATCTTCTCGTCTTTCTTCGTCTCTAGATTCTTGTGTTCGGCTAATTGTGCTTGAGAATCTGAAGATTGTTTCACTTCTTTTCTTGGATTCGTTAATTCTGTAGAAAGAGGTTTTTCAACTACTTGAACTTCTGTCTGCTTAGTTGAAGAAACAGGTGTTTGTTCCTGAATAGCTTGTACTGTTGATGGATTTTCTACAAAAGTCGGTGTAACATTATAATCTACCTTTTGTTGATTTTTGGGAGTAGCTACTGATTTCTCTTGATTGCTTACTTTAGATTCAGAAGTTATTTTTCCCTCTTTGATATATCCAATATAAGTGTAACCTGAAATCTCTTTAGGAAGAGGTAATTTTTCGCCAGAGGTTAATTCATAGTCAGTATTGTAATTCAGTAAGAGATTATTTTCTAAAGCATGAGCTGAAACTAAGACACCATTTCCTATTCCTGCAACCAATACTAAATGTAATACTGTTTTATTCTTAACTTTTTTCTTAGAAACGGCAAAAATTAAAATTCCCAGAGCAGCTAAGCTAGCACCAGCAACTAGGGTTTGCATATCATTCTTGCTTCCAGTATTTGGTAATTCTCCCAGTTGGTTTTGGGAATTCAATTTATAAACAAGATAATAAGTCTCATCATCATTCTCCACGTATGTTGGAATATCATAGACAAGCTGCTTCTTTTCATCTGATGATAGCTCTGACTCTGTCACATATTTATAGTGAACACCGTTAGTCTCCTGAGCCTCTACAGATGAACTACCTAATACAGACATAAAAAATAAACTTGAAATCGTTGCAGATACAAGTCCTACTGATAATTTTCTAAATGAAAAAAACGCTCTTGTTTTTTTCACCAAAATACTTTTTCCATTATTCCTCCTTGAAATAAAAATTTAAAAAAATATGCAAGATAAAAATTTATTATATTAGATTGTTATCTTATAAAAAAAGTAATACACTTTAATTATACTCTTAATTTACAAAAAAAGTCTTAAAAATCGAGTTGCGCTTTCATGCTTAGTTTTACATGTAAAAATACGAATGAGCAGGGTTTGCCATTTCTTATATTTTTTTGGATAAAAATATAACCTACCATGAAATTTCCACGGTAGGTGTTACTTATATAACTAATCGTTCTAAAAATGGTTTGAGACAGTTGGTTAAAATACCTTCTATCCAAACTGTTTGTGCAGATGATAAATGTTCTGCTTCTAAGCATTCTTTTAGAAAATCTCGGACTTTTTCAGGTGTGATTTCAAATTCAAATGCCTTCATCTTGTAGAAAAAAAGTCAATGACTTGTTCAGAGAGGAACTTCTGTGAAAAGGGAATGTGACCTGTTTTACGGTATTCTAGCAGAAGCCGTGAAAAGCGGGCTTTTTCATTAGGGATATCCTTGAAATAAGAATTAAGAAGCCATATCTGCTTTTGTTTTCTCTCGATTGGGTCTTGATTAGCAATTTTCTGGTCTTTTTGCTAACTCATTTTGGTATTGTTTGGACTTTAGAGCTCGCTCTGTTCTATTTTTTCCAAAGAGAATTTTTTCCCAATTCCGTTCTTCTTTGGTTAGGGCTTCTGTGAATCCAAAGTAGTCCTGATAGGCCCGTTCTGCTGGCCCCATGGCTAGAACGAGATTGTCAGCGTATTGCTTGGCAATCTTATCTCGTTTTTTTCGTTCTTTTTCTGCCCGAATCCGTAAATCTTGCTCGTAGTCGATCTTTTCCTTGCCTAGCTTGACAAGGTAGAGGTTATCATCTGATTTTCCAAGTAAAAAGGGCTTAATACACTTTTCTAGGACTTCTTCCATACGAGATTTTTTCTTTGGTTCTGCCTTACTCCAACTTCCACCTCTAAATACTTCTAGAAATAGTTCATAATCTCTTTCTGGAGTAAATTGATTGCCTCGATTGGCTTTAAAAACGCCTTTTTTCCATAACCAGTCTAAAAGACGCTCGTCAAAATCCGTCTTATTAACTTTGATGATTTCTTTCTTTTGTGCTTTTCTAGTTAGGCTTTCAATTTTTCTGAGCAGTTTTTCTTCTTCTTCGAGTTGTTGGTCTAGGTTGAGTTTCTTAACATGCCTGACGCAGTCACTACCGATAGGAAATAGTCGCTGCCCTGTCACTCCGTTAAAGAGTTCATAGGCATATTTGATGGCGTTTCCACAAATGCAATTGCTTCGACCAATTCCATTAAAAATCAAGGAAACTTCACTCCATTCCTTGGTAGCTTGTTCCCAAGTATCAGCCTTTGAAGCCTGTAAAACAGCGTCATGCAGGGATTTTCTAACTGGAAGTGTCATGAGGTCTCCTTTCTAGATTAGACTTTTATAACTTGAATCTCTTCTTTACCGAGTAAAATCAAGTATTTCTCAATATGTTCAATCGAATAGGCTCGAGATAAAGCCTCTCCGTATAGCGCTAACTGACCACGATAGCGATCTATGAGTTGACTTGGTTCATCATAGCGGTCTGTCTTGTAGTCAAAGAGGACAATGCGGTCATCATATACTAAATAACCATCCAAAATCCCACGAACTACAAAATTTTCTTGACTTTTTATGGTCTCGTTTTTAACATGGAGAAGGGTTGTTCTCGATGGAGATTATCTGTGTTCGCCAGAATTTCCTGACCAAGTGCTGTGTCAAAGAATGCAAGAATTTTAGCAAGGTTGATTTTTTCTTTAACAGCAGGGCTTGCTTGAACCTGTTTGAGAGTTTCTGTCAGGCTAGCAAGTGTCGGTTTCTGGCTGAGATCTATTCGCTGCATGAGCTCATGGGTAGCACTACCAATCTGGGCACCTATAACCTTGTCTTTCTTAGAAAAATCGGGTACTTCAAAGCTGATTTTTTTGTCTCTTGTTCGACTTTGATTTGCGATTTCAACACCTTCCATATCCATAACAGGTTCGTAAAATTTTTTAAGTTGACTTGGGGTTTGAACACTGGGGAGTTTAATCGTTGCTCCATGTAAGACATTATAGACCTCTACCTCTCTCAGCATTTCTAAGGCTTCTTTGATGGTCTCTGATTGACGGTTGTTTGCTTGAGAGCTTTCCTGAAGTGGCGTATTGGTTTGTAATACTCCGATAGCTTCTTTGGTCAGTTCTTCTTCTCCTACAAAGCGATAGCTAAAGTTTAAAGAATCCTTGGCAAATACCTTGCTGATAGCCCAAATCCAACTCTGGAAATTTTTGGCTTGGAGTCTGATTTGGCTAGCAAGGCGTCCATTAACAGGAGCTGGATATTCTTCATCTTCCAGGTTTTTGCTTGTTCCCTTGCCAATTAAGTAGACTTTTTTCTCTGCCCTTGTCATGGCAACATAGAGCAAGCGCATTTGCTCGGAATAGTTGGCTAGTTTTAATTCTTCTTCATTTTGGCTATAAGTCAAGCTAGGAATGGAAAGCTTGATGGTCTTTGGATAATAGTCTTCTACTGCTCCTGTCTCAATCTTGGCAATGTATTTGACACCCAGACCATTTTTTCGACTAAGAATGACCTCTGACATGCTATCTTGTTTGTTAAAGGCTTGATCCAAGTTGAGGATAAAGACATAGGGAAATTCCAAGCCCTTGCTTTTGTGAATGGTCATGAGTTCTACTGCATCTTTTGGAGGAGCAACTGCAACACTGGCTAGATCGTGCTGGGCTTCTAAGACCTGGTCAATCATACGTATAAAGCGTGATAAGCCCTTGAAATTGCTCTTTTCAAATTGGTCAGCCCTTAGAGCTAAAGCATAGAGATTAGCCTGTCTAGCTGCTCCATTTGGCAAGGCACCGACATAGTCATAATAAAAACGGTCCCTGTAGATTTTCCATATCAAATCGTAGAGCGAATGCGTTTTGGCGTAGAGGCGCCAGCTTTCCAAAAATTCTATAAAACGAGCTAGCTTTTTCAGCTAACTGAGGAGTAATCAATTCTTTTTTTGATCTGAAACTTGCTTAGCTGCATTGAGCAATTTTTCATAGAGATTTTCTTTGATTTTATCTTCTAATTTTTGGAGAGACAAGCGTACCAATTCGTCCTCGTCAAAGTCAAACATAGGAGACTTCATAAGGGCAACCAAGGCATAGTCTTGCAAGGGATTGTGGATGACACGAAGGGTGTCAAGCATGACTTGCACTTCTAGGGATTGGAGGTAATTGTTTTGCTCTCCGTCTGTTTTGACAGGTATGCCGTATTCCGATAGGGCTAGGAGAATTTGGTCATTGCGGCTACGGCTGGAGGTTAGAAGGGCTATTTCTTTGAAAGCTACACCTTTTTCTTGATGGAGGTTGAGAATTTCCTTAATGACTAGACGCATTTCACCACTTAGTTTGGTGTCAACAAGATTTTCTTCTTGCTCTGTCGACTCGTCCTTGTCGTATAATAAGAACTCAGCTTTGTTTTCTGGGTCGGGAGTGAGTGACGTATTGGCAAAAATAAGCTGATGCATGCTATCATAGTTAATTTCCCCCACCTCTTTGTCCATGAGCCGTTCGAAGACATCGTTGGTTGCCGATAAAACCTCTGAACTACTCCGGAAGTTTTCTTTGAGAAGAATCAACTTGCCTTGATGAGAGTCTTGAGCGTATCCTTGGAATTTTTCATTGAAAATCTGAGGGTCTGCCTGACGAAAACGGTAGATGGACTGCTTGATATCACCTACCATAAAGCGATTATGACCATTAGACAGCAATTCCAACATCCGTTCTTGAATATGGTTGGTATCCTGATATTCATCGACCATGACTTCATGAAAACGCTCTTGATAAGTCTCACGGACTTGCGGGAATTTCTCTAAAATCTCAATAGTGTAATGGCTGATATCTGAAAATTCAAAGGCATTTTCTTGGCGTTTACGTTCACGATAAGCTTCCACAAAATCACCCATGAAAGATTGGAAAGTTTTAGCTAAATCCCAAGTGTCTCCATGATAACGTTCTTGATAGTCGAGAATGGTTATCTGGTCTGCTAGTTGTCCTAGTTTAGCAAACTGAATCTTCCTCTCCTCATTATAAGCATCAGCAAGAGGTTTCAAATCAGCCTTACGGCTGGCATTAGTAAGAGCTCGACCGTTTTTCTCTTTTGAGATGGCTATCACGCGCACTAGCACAGCTTGGTAATCTTCTGTCGTGGCCTGGTGGTTTAAGGAAGCAAGCTCATCCAGGACCAACTGAACAGTTTCAAGATAGGGTGCCTTGGGAAATTCTTTAGCATCATTATCCAAATGGTAGCGGAAAAAAACTTTCTAAATCATAGAGAGCATCTTTGACTTGCTTTTATTAGTTTCTCTTTTTTTCACTAGGAAAAATCTGCCTCTTCAAATCCTTTTCAGGAAAAAGTCCTTTAGCCAGTTTTGGGGATTGCTGGTCGATTGTAAAAAGTCATAGATTTTATAAACCTGCTGACGGAGTCCACGCTCATCCTTTCCACGACCTGCAAAATTTTTAAGCAAGTGACTGAAGGATTCTTTTTCTTTTCCCTGGTAATATTGCTCAAAAAGGTGATGAAAGACTTCGTTTTTTAAGATTAACTGTTCACTCTCATTTTGTAAAATACGGAAATTAGGCGCTATGTCAATTAGATAGCCGTGTTTGCCAAGGAATTTTTGGGTAAAGGAATCCATGGTTCCAATGGCAGCATTGGGCAGGTCTGCCAACTGCCGTCCCAAATGTTGTTTGAGGTCCAAATCCTTGGTTTCTTGGATTTGCTGACTGATTTTTTTCTCCAAACGTTCTTTTAATTCTGAGGCCGCTTTTTACTGTAAAGGTTGAGATAAAGAGTTGACGAATTTCCACACCGCGCGCAAGTTGATCCAGAATCCGTTCAGCCATTACAAAGGTTTTTCCAGACCCAGCTGAAGCTGAAACCAGAATATTTTGACCAGAAGTGTAGATTGCTTCAATTTGCTCAGCCGTTCTCTTTTGTTTCTTGCTAGAACTCGCTTCTCTTTCTTGCAACTGTTTTATCTCTACATCTGTTAAAAAGGGAATGGGCTTCATCGTTTCAACTCCTCTCTCATTTTTTTAAACCAGGCTTGTTTAAGTTTTTTTCTCCGACCAGCCGTTTGCCATCAGCTAAGTCCAACTTCTCTAGGAAGCGGGCTTGTCCTAGATGATAATTAGCTTCAAAGCCAGTAATAGCTTGATGTTGTTGAACATACGGGGCAATACTTCTGCCATTTTCTGTATAAGGATTGATAGCAAATCGTCCTTCTAGAATTTTTTTCAGCAGCTTTCTTGTAAAGATGGGCATTGTAGTCCAGTAGGATTTGGAATTCTTCATCCGTCAGCTGGTTAGCCTTGTTTTTGTTGTAAAATTCGCCCAAATGACTGCTTTCCTTTTTCTAAAAAAAGAGTCCTTGGTATTTCATAGACTTGCTGGCTTCTACTACTGCACCTGCCAGACTTTTGACGGCTAGTAAGGATTGGACAGGTTCTGCCATTTCCAAGTACATAGCACCGAAAAAGTGTTTCTCACCCTCTTTCTTAAGTGCTGCCAGATAAGTTGGCAGTTGGGAATTTAACCCATTAAAGAAATGGGGAAGCTGAAACTGAGTTAGACTGGATTTGTAGTCTACTACTCCGATCGCACCATCAGCTTTTAGACGGTCAATTCGGTCTACCTTCCCTCGTACATAGACATTTCGTCCATTTTCAAGCTTAATAAAGGCTTGGTTTTTCCCACCAAAATTTGCTTCCTCTTGAATAGTTTCGATGGCTGGATTGTGCTCTAGGATATGGCCTGTCGTGCGAGCAACATCAAGGAGAACTTCCTTGGTAAATTGTGCTTCTAGACTTTCTTGATAAATAGCTGCAAACTCTCTTTCTTGCCCTGTTTCTTGAATGGCATATTCCAAACGTCGGTCAAAGGAATCTTCGTCAGACAACTGCAAGGTACGTTCAAAAATGCGGTGCAAGAAATTCCCATGACTACGGGCATCAGGACGCAGACGTAATTCCTCTTGTAAGCCCAAGACATAACGGAGGAAATAACTGTATTCATTGCGATAAAACTCAGTCAAACCAGAGGTAGACAAGTAAAACTCCTTATCAGCAGGAAAGAGAGTTTGTAAAGTATCCTTGGCTAAAAGGCTTACTAGTTGGACTGGTTGGCAGGGCTTTGTTTTCCAAACCTTGCTGGTCCAGTTTTTTTCCCCATGACACGTGCAAGAACAGTGACAAAGTTAAGGTCTTGGTCTATCTCATCTGCGTTAACTTCTTGATGATAAGCCACCAAACTAGACAAAAGACTGTGGTAAGAACCAATATCGTCCTTGGAAAGTGATTTGTGGTTGATTCTCTTTTCTTTCAAAGGAAAACCAAAGCTGACTAGCTCCTGAAGGTAGGCAGATTCTTTACTGGTAGTTTCATTTAGGAGTGTTGGAGCAGATACTATCAACTGCTTGCGTGCAGCATTGACCAGTGACAACATGGTATAGCGATTTTTCTTGAGATTCTCGCTACTTGCAATCAAAAGTTGAGAACTCTCGTCAGTCGCTTGATTTAAGATTTCACGTTCTTCATCCGTCAACAGACTGGTATTTTGAGCAATTTTAGGGAAATGATCCTGAGTGAGTCCAAGGGCATAGACAAAGTCAGCAGTCAAAGGAGCAATCAAATCATAACTTTGTATGACAACCGTGTTCACTGTCGCTGGAATGGTGCGATACTGGGATAAACTCATTCCTGAATAAAGTAAGGCTAGAAAGTCTTCTAAACTAACCTGAGAATCAGCAAAGACAGTCGCAAATTGTTCTAAAATGTGGCAAAAAGCCTTCCAGACTTCTTCTTGTTTTCCTTGCTCTGCTTCTTCTAAATTTTCTGTTAACGCTTGCAGTTGCTTGCTGAGACAAGACACCTTCAAAAAGACTGTCCATTTTTTAAGAAGATTTTCAGACTTTTGTTTACGGCTGGCAAAGAGAGTTTCAAGCGGTGTTAAAATTCTCAGACGAAGGGCATTCAAACCTTCCAAATCAAACTTTCCATGGTGGGATTTGGTGAAGGCTTGCTGAAAGGCTGGCAAGCCATTGATACCAAGATAGCGGATATATTGCTCAAATGCGTCAATATCAGCCTGACTAAGATCGGTATACAGACCTGTTCTGAGAAGGTTAATCAAATCCTCCTGGCGGAAACGATAGCGTTTCAAAGCCAAAATAGACTCGACAAACTGTGTCAAAGGATGGTGCGCCATGGATTCGCTTTTACCAAGATAGAAAGGAATCTGGTACTGGTCAAAAATGGTCTTTAAAGACAACTGATAAGAAGCTACATCACCTAAAAGTATACGGAAATGCTTGTAACTCAGATCTGGATTTTCATGTAATTTCTGACGAATGCTACGGGCAACCAATTCCAACTCTTCTTTTTGCGTCAAGCAAGACCAGATTTGTAAGTTTTCACGGTCCTCATCATCTATATTCAATGTTAATTTTGAAAAGTCATAAGAAGATTCTAACAAACGAGATGCCTTGTCAAAACTATCCATCTTCTCATGAGTTTGAGAACAGTCCAGAGCAGGCGTTTGGTATTTAGAGGCTAGATGATGGAGAAACTCCACACTGGCTTGGTAGAGATTACCCTCACTAAAAGGACTAGTATAAGCTTTTTTACTAGCATAAACCCCAATGACAATCTCAACTCCCTTACCATGAAGTAAGTCCACAATCCGCTCTTCCTCGGCAGAAAAACGGGTAAATCCATCAATGACCAAGGCGATTTGACTAAAATCACTACTTACTTTGTCATTCTCAATAGACTCAATCAAATGAGACAACTGACTTCCCTGAGCTAACAGGCCTTGATTGAGATAGGCCGTTACTTTCTCAAATCAAGAGTAAATCCGCTCGCTTATCCTCATCAGTCAAGCTTTCCAAGTCCAAAAAGTTCATCTGAGCAGTCGATATCTCATGATAAAGCTCAATCAACTGCTGGATAAATTGAGGATCCTGCTTGATAGCTCCATAAACACGTAAATCCTTAGAATCAAGTTCGGCAAGACATTTATAAAAGACCATCCCAAGCCCAATGTCATCTAGATTGGTTTTAGCAGGCAAATCATTCAAGACCAGATAACGAGCCATCTGCGCAAAGCGCGTGACGGTAATCGCAAAAGAAGCCTGCTGGGGTAAACATTCCAGCACGGCACATTCCTTTTCAAAAGAAAGAGAGTTGGGGGCAATATAGAAAACCCGCTTGCCAGCAGCAACTAGCTCTTCTGCCTCTCTAGTTAGAATTTCTGTTAAAGAAGTCCGAATATCAGTATAAAGTAATTTCATCTCTGCCTCGTTGCAATTTTCATTACCTTTTATTATACCATGATTAGCCCAAAGATTCCTCCTCCTTTCCTCTAAAATATGCTATAATAATACCAAAAGATAAAGAAGGAAAACCTATGATTAAACTACTAGCCTTGGATATGGACGGAACCCTCCTAAATGAAGCCAAGGAAATTCCACAAGCTCACATTACTGCTATTCACCAAGCCATTGAAAAAGGTGTCAAACTGGTCCTCTGTACGGGTCGTCCACTTTTCGGTGTCCTCCCCTACTACAAAAAACTGGGGTTAGACCTCCAGAATGAGTATGTGATTGTTAACAACGGTTGCTCAACTCACCAGACAAGTGACTGGGGACTAGTTGACTGGCAAGAACTGAGTCCAGCAGACATCGAATACCTCTATGACCTAGCTGAAAAAAGTGAGGTTCAGTTGACACTTTTTGATGAGGAGCATTATTTTGTTCTCGGTGGTAAGCCTAATGAAATCATTCAAAATGATGCCGACCTAGTCTTTTCAGACCTGACTGAAATTTCCCTTGAGGAAGCTACCAGTGGCAAGTATCGCATGTTCCAAGGTATGTTTTTAGGTACAGAGGAGCAAACAGACGATTTTGAAGAGCGGTTTGCTGAGGAACTCTGTCAACGATTTAGTGGCGTTCGTTCGCAGCCTGTCATTTATGAAGCCATGCCACTTGGAACGACAAAGGCTACTGCTCTATCTCGACTAGCAGCAATTTTGAAGATTGAGCCATCAGAAATTATGGCCATGGGCGATGCTAATAACGATATCGAAATGCTCCAGTTTGCAGGGCTTGGCATTGCAATGGGAAATGCCAGCGATTATGTCAAATCCCTTGCGGATGCCGTTACAGCCAGCAACGAAGAAGACGGCGTTGCGCGTGCCATTGAGAAATATATTTTATAGTAAAGAAGCCCAGTTCATATCAACTGGGTTTTTGATATTTAAGAATTCCTAAAAACTTTAGAAACTCTTTAGAAATCCTTGAGCTTTCTTTTGATTTCTATGCTTTTATACTAAAGTTATCAAAATAAATTAAAAGGAGAGAATCATGAAAACAGTACTTGACATTCATGGATTGTCCAAAAACTTTGACAAACAAGCTATCCTTCAGGATCTTCATCTAACGATAAGAGAGGGAGATATTTATGGACTTATCGGGAAGAACGGAGCTGGGAAGACCACTTTGATAAAAATCATTACGCAACTACTCTTTGCGGATAAAGGAACAGTTTCCCTCTTCTCTAGCCATTCGGAAAATGAATGGAGCAAGTCTCTATCTCGAGTAGGTTCAGTTATCGAATCACCTGTAGCTCATAATCACTTAACAGCCTATCAAAACCTGAAATATTACTGTATGATTCGTCATATTCCAAATGCTGATATAGTTATTCGAGAAACCCTGGACTATGTAGGTTTGGCAGATACAGGTAAGAAAGTCTTTCGTGATTTCTCGCTAGGAATGAAACAAAGACTTGGTATCGCCATTGCCCTCCTATCTAAACCAGACTTCCTGATCTTAGATGAACCTATCAACGGTCTCGACCCAATCGGTATCAAAGAATTTCGACTCATGATTCAACGGCTCAATCAAGAAAAAGGGATAACCATTCTTATCTCTAGCCATATCCTGTCAGAACTCTACCTCGTAGCTAATCGTTTTGGTATTTAGATCAAGGCAAGATTATCCGTGAAATCAGCAAAGCTGAATTTGAAACACTAAGTGAGGATTATATTGTCCTTAAGACAGCTGATCAAGAGAAAGCTTGTCAAGTATTGAAAGAACAAATCCAGCTCCAGTTCAAGGTTGTTAATCCTGAAAACGAAATTCACATCTTTGGTCAGGAACAAGATGTCAAACAGATTCTCAAAGAATTAACCTTGGCAGATGTTGCCATTGACGAGATTTACTATGCTCGTCAAAACCTAGAAGAATACTTCACTCAATTGGTCCAATAGGAGGAAAATCATGATACATACCATTCAAGCAGACTTTTACCGTCTTTTCCGTTCCAAAGGATTCTGGATTACAGAATTCATTCTCTTTGTACTCATGTTAATGGGAGCTGTTTTTGGGGCTACTGGTCAACTAATGGCAATCCAGACAGAAGAACCAGATATTCCAACCCAAGGTTGGAATGGTATACAAGCCCTGATCAACGCATCTAGTCAAGGTTCAAACCTCGTTTTTCTCTGTATCGTCCTAACCTGCCTCGTTCTTGGAGTTGATTTAATCGGCAAACTCTATAAAAATAATTTAACAGTGGGTATTTCTCGTACCGAGTTTTTCCTTGCCAAAGCCTTTGTATTGACTTGTATTGCACTTTTGCAACTCATCATCGGTCTTGTGATTGCCTTTATCCCAGCAACTATCTTAAATGGATTTGGAACTATGCCTGATGGCTTTATTGGCAATCTACTAGTAACCATTTCCCTTCAATTCCTTTGCCTCCTTGCTTGGCTTTCCATTGTTTCCTTCATCCTCTATGTTAGTCATTCTTATCTTGCGGTATTTATTGGTTATTTGGTCAGCTCTACCTTGCTTTCTATGCCAATGATCATTTTTCCAAATATCAAATTTTTACCATATTTGTCCTTGCAATTTTCCTATGCTATGACTGCTAATAGTGAATCCATTTTCTATACACTTATAGTTAGCTTAGCTGTTATTCTAATCTTTAATCTAAGTGGACTGGCAGTTTTCAAAAAGAAAAGTCTATAATAAAACGACCTCCTCTAGCCTACAGAGGAGGTTTCTTTCATTAAAAGTAAATAAAAACCGACAACCATTGCCCATCTGTGCTTAGTTTCATCTCTGCACCGAGAAGATGGCATAATTCCTCAGTGATATAAAGGCCTAAACCAGAGGATTCTTCCGTATCAGATAGATTTTCAGAATAAAAACGATTGCTGAGATTTTCTATTTTTTTGATGGGCTGTTTGACAAGGTTTGCAATCTCTAAGACAAGCTGTGCCTTTTCCTTTCTCAAAGATAGTCGCGCTTCTTCCTTGCCATGTTTGAGGACATTTCCAAGTAAATTTTGTAAAATGCGATCCAGTAAATCTTCATCAGTCCTCGTTGTTAAACCAGCTTCAACCTTAAAATCAAGCGTGATATTTGCCGCCTGAAAAACATCATAATAAGCCAGAGTCTTTTTGGTGATAAAAGCTGAAAAAAATCTACTTCTTCCAGTTTCGGTTTGACAGCTCCTTCCATCAAACGACGATATTCTAGGAGTGCCTCCAAACGTTTGGAAACTAAATCAAGATGCTGGGCGATTTTTTGTAAGGTTTCTGATTTATCTTCAGGAGATTTTATCAATTGTTGGGTGTAGCCTGAAGCGATAGTCAGAGGTGTCCGAATATCATGGGCGATATTGCTGATGGCCATATCCAGAGTTTGCTTTTCCCTTTTCATAACTAACCGAGATTGTTCCACTTCTTGAAATAAATTCTCAATCTGCTGGTAGAGATGTAAAAAATGTTTGGAAAAAATGCTGACCCCTACTCTTTTCATACTACCTGTGAAAATCTTGTCTTCAATCTGTTGACTCAAGTTTTTAAGTGCTAGATGGTAGCGAATTAATAGAATCGATAAAATAATTAGAAGTATCAGTAGAACAAAGATTATCATGTAGGTCATTGCTTGTCTCCTTTTAATCTTACCCCAACGCCCCAGATGGTTTCAATATATTCTTGATTTGGGTCAAGCTGGTTTAATTTTTTACGAAGATTACTCAAATGCGTATTGAGGGTATTATCTCCAGGTAGGTAGCTATCCTCCCAGACCAATTCATAAAGTTCTTCCTTGGTGAAAATTTTCTTAGGATGTTTGAGGAGAGTCTGGAGAATCAAGCATTCTTTCTTGGCAAGGCGAATCGTTTCCTGACTATTTTTGATTTCAAAACTTTCTGCATCAAACTGGATATTTTTCAAGTTTTGTGGCAGATGTTCAGTTTTTCCTATCTCCAGAGATTGTTTTTCTACGCTTTGACGTAATTGAACAGTAACCCTAGCAAAGACTTCGTCCAAATCAAAAGGTTTGACTATGTAATCATTGGCACCGTCTAAGAGGTATTGACTGATTAACTTCTTATCGCTCAAAGCTGTTAGCATAATGACTGGAGTTTGACTTTGTTCCCTGATAGCTTTTAAAACCTGATCCCCATTTTTCCCAGGAAGCATGATATCTAGCAAAACGAGTTCAATCCCACCTTGGTCAAAAAGCATGATGCCTTCAGTTCCTGAAAAGGCTTGAATCACCTCATGCTCCTCAGTAAGAAGTGTTCGCAAAATTTCTTGAATGTCACTATTGTCTTCAATAACCAATATCCTAGCCATAAACACCAACCTTTCTGCAACTATTATAGCATGTTTTATTGATAAAGCTTAAGCAGAAAAGCTCCTCGCATAAAAGCGCGAGAAAGCCTTAGAGAATTAAAATATAAAATCCACTTACTAGATGACCTAGTATCTCTATAGTTGCTAGTGAAAACGAGTCTAGCAGAATGAATCTCTCATTTCTCCCCTACTAGTCCGTAATGCGTTGATACATTTCGGGTCTTCTATCTCGAAACAAGCCCCAGTTTAGGCGTTCGCTTGCTCCCTTATTTAGGTCATAAGTTGCTAACAAAACAGCTTCTTCTTGTCTTTCAGCTCGTTCTAGAATAGCTCCTGTTTCATCCGTCATAAAGGAGGAACCGTAGAAGTCAAGACTGGAACTCTGTCCGCCATTTCCCTCACTTGAAGTGACTTCTTCCAAGCCATAGCGATTGGCTGCAATAACTGGGACAATATTTGCTGCTGCGTGGCCTTGCATGGTACGTTGCCAATGACCACAACTATCTGTATCCAAAATCGGCTCTGAACCGATGGCTGTTGGATAAAAGAGCAATTCTGCCCCATTTAACGCAAGACAACGGGCTGTTTCAGGGAACCATTGATCCCAACAGATACCGATCCCAATCTTAGCATAGCGAGTATCCCAGACCTTGAAACCAGTATTACCAGGCGTGAAATAGAATTTTTCTTGATAGTAATGGTCGTCTGGTATGTGAGTCTTTCGATAAACGCCCAGCACCTCACCATCTGCATCAATGACGGCAATAGAGTTATACAAGACATTGCCATCTTTTTCATAGAAACTGATCGGTAAAACGACTTCTAGTTCCTTAGCAATCACCTTAAAATGCTGAATGGCAGCATTTTCTGCTACGGATTGGGCATGCTGGTAGTAGTCATACTGACGTTCCTGACAGAAATAGGGACGTTCAAATAACTCCGGTAAAAGAATAATTTGTGCGCCTTGTTCTGCAGCCTGACGTACTAAACGCTCTGCTGTTTGAATATTTGTTTCCACATCTTTGGCACATTGCATCTGAATGGCTGAAACTTTTACATTTCTCATCTTTTTCTCCTATTCTGGGATTTGTTGGGTGATACAGTGAATATTTCCACCACCTAAGAGAATATCTCTGGCTGGTATTCCGACAACTTTACGGTCTGGGAAACACTTACTGAGGATATCTAAGGCTACTTGGTCGTTTTTATCCTGAAACTGTGGCACTAAAACAGAATTGTTGGCAATATAGAAATTGACATAGGAAGCTGCTAGTCGTTCACCAGCGTATCGTTCTTCTTCACCTTCTTCGTAGGAATAACCAGGAAGATCTTCTTTTGTCACAACTTGTCGAACTGCAGGGATAGGCAATTTATGAATGGTGAAGTGACGACCTTTTGCATCTGTTTCTTGTTCTAAAAGCGCTAAATCAGCTGCTGACATGGCATATTGAGGATCACTTTCGTCGTCCGTACAAGCCAAAACAAGTTCTGCAGGACCAACAAAGGCTGCAACGTTATCAACATGTTCATTGGTTTCGTCCTGATAAATACCATAAGGAAGCCAGATAATTTTTTCAGCTCCAAGGCTGTCTAATAAGGTATTCTCGATTTCCTCTTTAGTCAGGTTAGGATTGCGACCAGGACTAAGCAAGCAACTTTCAGTTACGAGAATGGTTCCTTGTCCATCGCTATGGATTGCGCCTCCTTCCAGTACAAAAGGCTTGGCATCGTAAACAGGTATTTCCAAGGCCTCAGCAAAACGAGTGGCTACTTGATCATCTGCTTCATAATCTTGATAGAGACCATCATAGGTTCCTCCCCAAGCATTGAAGGCCCAATCTACGGCTAATTTCTTGCCTTTATCATTGATAAGAATGGTTGGTCCTGTATCTCGAGCCCAGGCATCATTGGTGGGAATGTCTAGATAAATAACGCTATCTCCAAGGTAGTCTTGGGCTTCAGATAGATAGTCTTGCTCCACCAAGAGATAAACGGTTTCCCCTTCTGCTATGGTTTTTATAATCTGGCTAAAAGCCTTTTTAGCTGCCTTACCTTGAAAGGGCCATGAACCTGGTCGAGTCGGCCATATCATGAGGGTACCATGATGGGGTTCGTACTCTGCTGGCATACGATAGCCTAATTTTTTTGGACTCTCCATCATGATAATCTCCCTTTAAAATCTTGATAGCCAAAGGCTTTGACTAAGCTGCAGTCTCCCTGTTCATCCATGAGATAGAGACTTGGCAATCCAATACCATTAAAGGTATTATTTTTGACAAAAGAATAAATAGCCATGTCTTCGAAATAAAGTCTGTCTCCGATTTGGACTGGATTTTCAAACTATAATCACCAATCACATCGCCCGTAAGGCAGGTATTAGAAGAAAGTCTGTAGGTATGGGCCTTTTCTTGTGCTTCATAGCCAGCTCTCAATGGTGGTCGATAAGGCATTTCAAGTACATCCGGCATATGACAGGTAGCTGAAGCATCCAAGACCAGCGTTTCAATCCCATTTTCGACAATATCCAAAACCTCTGTTGTCAAATAGCCAGCATTAAGAGCAATGGCTTCACCCGGCTCGATATAAACTTCAAGATTGTAAGTTTCTCGGATTCGCTTAATCTCAGAAATCAGCAAATCCACATCATAATCTTCTCTTGTGATGTGATGACCACCACCCATGTTGAGCCATTTTACTTCATGCAAATAAGAACCAAACTGGGCTTCTACTGCTTTCAAAGTTGTCTCTAAATCATCTGAACCTTGCTCGCAAAGGGTATGAAAATGAAGTCCATCCACCAAATCCAACAAATCATTAGGAATTTTATCTAGTGTCACACCAAAACGAGAACCTGGTGCACAAGGGTCATAGAGCGCGTGATCACCCTGAGTTGAACATTGAGGATTGATACGGAGACCTATACTGATACCAGCCTCCCGACAACGAGCTCCATGCTTACGCAATTGTCTCTCAGAATTAAAGACAATGTGGTCAGTAATTTCAAGTAATTCTTCCAAGTCTGAATCTTTGAAAGCAGGTGCAAAGACATGGACTTCACCAGGAAATTCTTCCCTTGCCAATTTGGCTTCATAAAGACCACTGGCAGTAGTCCCAGATAGATACTGGCTAATCAAGGGATAGGTTTTGTAAAGAGAATATGCCTTCTGGGCAAGCAAAACCTTGCAGCCAGCTTCTTCTTGTACATATTGTAGAATGCGACAGTTGGCTTCTAACTTGGCCAAGTCAATAACATAAGCTGGTGTTGGTACATTTTCTAATTTCATTAGTCCACCATTTGTGGATTTTCAACCACAACCCAAGGCAAACCATACTCATTCAAAGCTTCCATGAATGGATCTGGATCCAATTCTTCAAGGTTGTAAACTCCTGGTTGTTTCCAAGTGCCGTTCATGACTAATTTTTGTACCTATCATGGCTGGAACTCCAGTCGTGTAAGAAATGGCTTGCGAACCAACTTCCGCGTAACATTCCTGATGATCGCAGACATTGTAGATGTAGATGGTCTTTTCAACACCATCCTTGACACCTGTAAAGATACATCCAATATTGGTTTTACCAACTGTACGTGGTCCAAGGCTTGCTGGATCTGGAAGCAAGGCTTTTAAGAATTGGATTGGAACAATTTCTTGGCCATTGAAGTTAATGGCATCCGTACGAAGGAGTCCAACATTTTCAAGACATTTCATATGAGTCAAGTAAGATTGACCAAAAGTCATAAAGAAGCGAATGCGTTTAACACCTGGAATGTTCTTAGCCAATGATTCAATTTCTTCGTGGTGGAGGAGATACATGTCTTTTTGTCCAACTTGAGGGAAATCGTACTCACGCTTGATTGACATAGCCTCAACCTCAACCCACTTACCATCTTCCCAGTAAGAACCTGGAGCTGAAACCTCTCGTAGGTTGATTTCTGGATTGAAGTTGGTTGCAAATGGATAACCGTGGTCCCCACCATTACAGTCTAAAATATCGATATAGTGGATTTCATCAAAATAGTGTTTTAAAGCATAGGCTGAAAAAACGCTAGTTACACCTGGGTCAAAACCAGAACCAAGTAGGGCAGTTAAACCGGCTTCCTTGAATTTCTCCTGATAAGCCCATTGCCATGAGTAGTCAAAGTAGGCAGTAAATCCAAGTTCCTTACAGCGTTTTTCATAGATAGCTCGCCACTCAGGATCTTCTGTATCCTCTGCCTCGTAGTTAGCTGTATCGATATAGTGAACACCTGTAGCCAAGCAAGCATCCATAATGGTTAAATCTTGATATGGTAAAGCTACGTTTAAACAGCTTCTGGTTTGTAGCTTTCAATCAGGGCAATCACTTCTTCAACCTTGTCAGCATCAAGAGCAGCTGTCTCAATCTTTGTACTTGTTTTGCCTTCCAGTTTAGCTTTCAAGTCATCACATTTTGACTTGGTACGGCTAGCAATCATAATTTCTGTAAATGTTTCGCTATCTTGGCAAATCTTTGAAATAGCAACTTGGGCAACGCCCCCACATCCGATAACTAATAAACGACTCATTTTTTCCCTTCCTCTTCTTCTAAAATGTCCTCAACATACTTGGGCAACATAAAGGCTCCCACGTGTAAGTTTGCAGTATAGTATTCTGTGAAAAGCTGGCGTTTTTTCCAGCCTTCCTTATCAAAATCTTTGACAGGGTGGTATTTTTTCGATGCAAATCCAAACAACCAATAGCCAGCTGGACTGGTTGGGATATGGGCCTGATAAACTCGACTGATTGGAAAGGCTTGATTGACCTTACGGTGCATGCTTCGACAAGCTGACTCATCCTCGTCAAAGAAGGGACTTCCATGCTGGTAAATCATGATACCATCTTCCTTCAGAGCTCGATAACTATTACCGTAAAATTCCTTGGTAAAGAGCCCTTCTGTATGTCCAAATGGATCTGTCGCATCATTGATGATAATATCGTAGTCATTTTCACAATTTCTCAAAAAGCGTAACCCATCTTGGTAATAGATATTGACCCGAGGATCATCTAGACCTGTTGCAAAATCAGGGAAATATTTGCGACAAACTTCAACTAACATTTCATCGGGCTCTACAATATCAATTTGTTCTAGCTCAGGATAGAGTGTTAAAACTTGGGCAACACCACCGTCACCACCACCTAAAACTAAAACTTTTTTGGGATTGGGATGGACAGCCATAGGAACGTGAACGGTCATTTCATTGTAGACAAAATCATCTGCATCTGAAAACAAGACATGCCCGTTTAAAAACTAATATTTTCCCAAAAGCGGGTGTGTCTAAGACATCGATATCCTGCCACTCGCTTTTACCCGCGTAGAGTTGCTTAGCTGTTCTCAGGGACAATTTGACATCTGGAGTATGAACCTCTGAAAACCATAAATCCATTTAGATCTCCTTTCCTTCAATGACATTGATATGATTGACTTCAGGATCCTCAGTTCCCTGAAGTGAACAACCACGTTCTTTAGCAAATTGGATATAATCCACTATCTCTTGGGTAATGCGTTCACCTGGTGCTAAGATGGGAATTCCTGGTGGATAACACATAACAAACTCACCGCAGACTTCTCCAACAGCATCTGCCAAGGCCAGACTTCTGCGTTGCGAATAAAAGGCCTCTTGAGGAGTTAGCACTAATTCTGGCTGGATATATTCTCCAGCTATTAAATCTTCTCCATCCCGTGAATATAAACGTTTAATATCGGCTAGTGCGCCGACTAGACGTTCTATATCTTGTATCCGATCTCCAATTGAAATGTAAGCCAGAATGTTCCCTATGTCTCCAAACTCTATCTGGATGTCGTATTCATCACGCAAAAGGTCATAAACTTCAATACCTGTAAGACCAATTCCTTGAGTGTAAACCGACAACTTAGTCACATCAAAATCACAAACGGTGATGCCATCAATTAATTCCTTGGAGTAGGCATAATAACCACCGATTGCATTAATTTCACGACGAGCATACTCTGATAATTCAATGACCTTTTCAAAAGACTCTTTACCACGTAGGGCCAGATTTCTACGCGAAATATCTAGACTTGACATCAGTAAATAAGAGGCTGATGTTGATTGGGTAAGGTTGATAATCTGGCGAATATACTCAGGATTTATTTCTTTACCGGTAAGTAATATAGAACTCTGTGTCAAACTTCCACCCGACTTATGCATAGAGACCGCTGCCATATCAGCACCAGCATCCATAGCAGACATTGGTAGCTTATCTGTAAAGTGCAAATGCGCCCCATGTGCTTCATCTACTAAAACCATCATGCCAGCTTCATGAGCCATTTCTGTCAAACCCTTTAGATCTGAACAGATTCCGTAGTAAGTAGGATTGTTAATCAAAATGGCCTTGGCATCTGGATGGTCCTTTATGGCCTGTGCTACTCGGTCATTTTCAAGACCTAAAGCGATACCAATCTTAGGATTGACGCTCATCTCGATATAGATGGGAATGGCACCACATAGAACCAGCGCATTGATAGCAGATTTGTGGACATTACGTGGTAGAATAATCTTATCTCCTGCCTTGCAGGTTGACAGAATCATAGTCTGCACCGACGAGGTTGTTCCCCCTATCATGAGAAAGGCATGGGCTGCTCCAAAAGCATCCGCTGCCAGCTCCTCTGCATCCCTGATAATGGAAATGGGATGCCCTAGATTATCCAAGGGTTTCATCGAATTAACATCAATGCCAACACATTTCTCACCCAAAAGTTCAACTAACTCAGGATTTCCCCGACCTCTTTTGTGCCCAGGTACATCAAAGGGGACAATCCTTTTTTTACGTAACTTAACCAAGGCATCATAAATGGGTGCTTGATTTTGATCTAGTTTGATCAAGATATACTCCTTTCCATACTTTTAGTATCTTAAAAGTATGACATTAAAGTTTGACTTATGAAAAAAGAGCAGGATCTCACCTGCTCTACAATCTTCTGACGTTTTATGTTTGTTTCTTTTGAGTATGTCTGTTCCCGATGTTTCCGAACTCTCTAGTAGCAAATATTACGTACTTTATTGATCGTTTCACAAGATGACGTGTGCTTTCACCACACTAATAAATTATACGAATCAGGAGCTTAATCCTAACATCAACTTATAAAAGTAGGCTTTTAACCCTATCAATAATATGGTTTTTCAACCACGCTTCGGCATTCAACCCTGCCTGTCCGTAGGCATCTTTTACTCGGGTTTATATTTGCTAGAAAACATCATCTTATTTTCTAAGCTTTATTAATATATCATACTTCCAAAAACTCTGTAAAGTACTTTTTATGAAAAAAATATCTATTTTTTTGTTCGGAAATAAAGTGATTTATGTATTTGAACTTAATTTTTTTCCATTAATTCTAAAGGAATGTTCAGAAATCCATTTGGCGTAAGTGATTAACCTTTCATCTGTTAAGGATTCTACTGCGATAGTTACGCACATATTTACCGCTTCTTCAACCGTTACAGAAAAAAACGATAATGATTTAACTGTAGAAATTTCACCAAAACGAAGAAAGCAGTTCGTTTATTAGCATTGGCAAAGACATGCTTTTTTATCAATTGGACAAATAGTATCGTTGCTTTATCAAAAATTGTTGGATAAAGAGGCTTCCCGAAGACAAATTGTTCTGGTAAATTAACAATCATGTTTAAAGCCGAAGGACTAACTGTTTGAATTTTCTCATTTGGAGAATACCGTTGAATTGCTAAAGCATTTATTTTTTCAATTTGCTTTTCTGTTAGATAGATTGTCATTTTTCCACCAAAGCTTTGAAAACATCGTCGTATTCGTCAAATATTTTTATCTAAATTTAGGTCAAAGGCATCATCAGATACATAAGAAACCTGATGATTCAATTCTTCAGGAGTAAAGATAATTTCACCACTTGGTAACAATTTCGCTTCGTATTTAACACCACTTGGAATATTAAATTCACTTGGAATCGTAATGGTGATTGAATTTCCTTGTTTTCTTGTTTTTACGACCATCTGATTTCCTCCTTTGTCATATTATAACAAATCATTACGGTAATTACAATGGCGGGATAATTCGTTCCAGTAACAATATCCATCAGATTAAATAAATATTATGGTTCTGAAAAAGTTATTAATGTCACCATTTTAAAAAGATTTCGAAGCTTTTTGCCATTCAAGCAATGCAAGTAGCTCATTGAGAATAAAGGGAGCCACTCATTAATCATACTGGCGATTTCTTTAGGGTGCTTCAGTATAAAGCTCATGGCCAAAGTTCTCTAGAAAAAAATAATATCAAAAATAGTCTGGTAATTCTTTTTAAGCTTCCTCTCTCCATGTAGCTTCATTAGAATAGCGAGGACTAATAAACAAGGTATCTCCCACTTCTCTCTTAAAAGCTTGTATTTTCCTCCGTAGGCTGAGTATCGCTTCTATATTTTCATCATTTATAGCTAACTCATATCTATTATATTCCGCATTCCAGTGATAGGACTGTCTTACGGCTTCCTCCATATTTTCTGACCAATGCTTTGCTTCAGATTTTTCTTTAGAAATAAGAACATCTAAGTCCGAAATAATTTGAGATTTGATATAGTTTTTAGTTTCCTCTAACTCTGTATCTAAAGGTAAAATCTTATCTAAATCTAGATAGCCACCATCCAAAAGAATCAGTTTCTCCACTTCTTCAAATTCAGATGCGAGATAACGAGCTAAATCTCCTCCAAGAGAATGCCCTATCAGACAGATAGATTCTTCCTCTACAATCTCATTTTTAAACCATGATTTCAATTCTGTTTCATCTTGAAGATGCTTTTCATATGGATTTAGAAAATAAATCTGCGAATTTAGTTCTTGAAAAAAATCCTTGCTATGATAGACATTGCTTCCCAAACCGCCAATAAAATATTTTTTCATTCTCTACTTAATACTATGCTTATTCATTTTTTGTTCAAAGATTGTCGTGATAATCTGGCGCAATTCTTCTCTTTCTTTTTCAGGAATTTCACCACTAGTTTGAGCTGCTGCGTAGAGCTCAGGGTGTTCAATAGAGATTCGTTTGATCGTACGTGTTGTTGCATGTTTTCTGACGAAAAATGGGATTTTTTTCACTAATTCTTGAGGGACTAGAGCTAGAATTTTAGCAGCAGTTTCCTTGTCACTAATCTTAGATGTCGTAAGTCCCTTCTTAATCATTTCCTGTTCTTTTTTTCTGTAAAAATCTTTTAATTCCATTCGATAAATCCTCCTATTTTCTCTATGTTAAATTATATACCAATCCATATAAAACTACAAATGGACTGTTTGGAAAGATGAAAATACTGTAAAGAAATCATTAATCTTCCTCGTCAGTCACTTCCCATACTTCCTGTTGATAACCTTCCCCATCTATATCATATCTTTGAATATAACCTATAAATCTTTCATTTTTACCTGTTTTCCGACTGTTAGTGATCGTACTTACCCATATCCCTATCAAGAATAAAAATAGAATGCTTAATACTATATCCATGTTAGATTATCTCTAGATATTGACCCACTTATCATTATCCATGATAAAAGGTTTAGCTAGACCTTCTCCTGTATAGTCCTCATACTTGGTATTTAGATATTTGTAACAATCTTCTATAGTTGCAAATTTAATGGCTTGATAAGGTTCTTCAAAAGTTAATTTCTCTACAAATAAGAAACCATCATCAGCTGGCACTAGAACTCCAACGTGCCCAACAAACAAATATTCCCCGTCTAGATTATCGTGTAACACGACAGAAAGCATTCTAGCTTTGTCGTTAAATTGAAATTGAGAAAAGAATTTTTCCATCTTCTCAGCATGAACCTTGACATCCGTAGTGGCTTCTGTTTTGACTCTAGAAAAAAGCACATCAAACTCTTCCTTGTCTTTGGAATCAAAGACCTTTCCCTTGTCAATAGCATCGTTATCTAGGAAAAGCAAGTCATCATTTTTTTCTAATTTAGGAATTGTAATACTATGTTTCAAGAGACAATAACTATTGATACGACAGTTGGTGCCAACAAAATCACCTTTCTTTTGCTTCCATAGATTGCTGATTTTTTCAACATCGTAATCAGTTTTTGAAAAAGAAGAAAAATCTCCAGATAAACCAGTAGATTCTACAGTTGTATTATAGTCATTTACAAGATTAAAAAAGGCATCTACACTCCTTGAATCCAAATGTGCTGATAAGAGGCTTTTAACTTCTTCAGAACTAACCTGATTATTGAGATTGCTATATGAAGCCTTCCAAGAACTTGCTTCCTTAGTAGAGCTAATTTGGGCCTGACTTGTTTTTTCTGCATCTCTAGTGCTAGGATTTTGATGACAGGCAGCTAATCCTAAAAGTAATAGAGAACAAATCCCTAGCCTTAGAATGTTTTTCGATTGGTTCATATATTTCTCCTTTTACAAGTTTTATAAAAACACTATTAACTAAGCATTAATAGTGTCAATTAGTTTTCTATCTTTATTATACTATATAACTTTTTAAAAAAAGACTGTAATCTTCAAAAAAATCATTGAAACTAACTTCTAAATGTTTGGGCTAATCTTTTTTTAATCTCTTTTTGACTTTCAAATAGATTAATAGGAGTAACATCAAATTCCACAATAATAGTATGATATGACTAGCAGACATTGCTGATATTTTAAAACTTTCAGAAATAGTTTCGTAATAAATATATGGTAATACTGCAGGAAATACACGTTCAATATAGGGTATAACTAATATTGGAAATAGTAGCAAAGTAGCTATCGCTGTCATCGAACTCTTAAAAAATAAAGTTAAATAGTATGCAATCAAGAAACACAAAACGCTACTCAACAGATAAGAGATAAACTGGATTACGCTAACTTCTTGAATACCTCCTTTAAAAAAATAAAAGAAACTTACGATAACTAAGAATGATAAAATAGCTTGTAATACACAATCTATCAATTCAACAATAATGATTTTTTTGTGTACTACTATTTTTGTTTCCGGTTACTAAATAGACTATTTTAGATTCTGGATTCTCGACTTCTATAGAGCCATTTATCAGGCCACCTATCATAAATAAATAAGATGTGATTACCAAAATTTGATTCATTGATAACACAATAGTATTATCATTGATTTCAAATGTTATCAAACTAAGAATACAGATAAGTGAAATTAACAATAACTGACTTAAAAATTTGTATTTTCACCGCAATCAAACTATATTTTTTTTATAAATAAGAGCATATATGATTTCATCCATGTTTCTTGTCCTTCTGATTTTTTTATACCAAGCTTTTAATATACATTAAAAATAGTTACTATTGATGCTTGAGATAATAATAGTAACAAACCATACATTTCCGAAGGATTATTATTTTCTACTCTTCCAAATACAAATGATTTTGCACCTATTAGGGGGAGTAAATGTTCAAGTGTCGGAGAAAGGACTCTCAATATACCTGATAAAGTGATAACAAGAAGACTTACAATAATAATGACAGATGGAATAGCTTTTCTTGTTATTGTTACTAAAAACATTGAAAGCAATGTCAATGTTATGGCAAAGATAATGATTCTTAACGTTACTTCTAAAATAAGACTTAGGGTGAGATAACTTTTTAATGTTCCATCTAACATTCCATAGAGCATTGCACTATTTATGAGAGAGAGAACAATTGTCAAGGTACTGACTACAATTATCCCAGAGAAAATCTGACCTGTTAAAACTGTCTGCCATTTTGGTGTTAATAATTTAGTTAATGATTCCTGACCAAATTTATACTCCGTAGATAGAATCAGTGCAAATAAGATTGGGGAAAATAGAATACTCGATTGATAAGGAGAAGACAATATCGCATCTCTTACTGTTTGAAACTCTGTTAATTGACTAGTCCTATCTTCAAGCATAAGAATCTCTGTATGACCATTTGCTATCGCATTGATGACTTGAATATTTTGAAAGGTAAAGAATACACTGATTCCAATCACAATTGCTACACCCATCCAAAAGAGTGGCAATGAGAATATTTTGTATAATTCACTACGAATATTTTTCATAAAGTTTACCCCCTTTAATTTGTAACAGATTTAAAATAGGCTTCCTCAAAAGAGCCATATTCTTCAAGAACATCTTTGCTGCTAGCATCAATGACTACCTTACCATTAGATAAGCCTACAATTTTATCAACTGTAAGTTCTAACTCATTCATATAATGGCTTGTGATTAAAACTATTTTATCGTCTCTTACAAATTCTCTTAGAAACTCTCTAACCCATCTAATTCCATCTGGATCGAGTCCATTAATTGGTTCATCCAAAATAAGTATTTTAGGATTCGCTAAAATAGCCGTAGCCAGCCCCAGTCTTTGTTTCATTCCAAGAGAGTAGTCTTTTATCCTTTTATTGCCAACATCCTGAAGGCCAACTATTTTTAAACATTCTAAACATCTCTGCTTATCTATACCACTAGTTAAAGCAATCCACCTCAAGTGACTATAGGCTGTCCTTGTTGGATTGGGTTGAAAACTATCTAAAAATGCACCTACATATCTGAAAGGGTATTTCCCTAATTCTTCATAATTTTTTCCATCAAAAGTCGCTCTGCCTTCATCTGGCCAAATCAAGCCAAGTAAAATTTTTATTAAAGTTGATTTACCAGACCCATTTGGCCCAATTAGTGCCGTTACCTCCCCTTCGTTTGCTGTAAACGAAATTTTTGAAAGAACAACCTTATCGCTAAAAGCTTTACTAACATTTTCTATTTTAATCATTTACCTTTGTCCTCCTTTACAAATATAATTAATTGAAATTTAGATAAATCCATTTCTTCACCACTTGGTATTCCATCAACTTCTAGCCATACATGAGCTATAAATGCTACTACTTGGAAAGCTGAAACCCGAACTGAAGTTTATCTATCTATTATTCCTCGTAGTATAACTGCAACTGCCCTTTGTAAGCACCCATTACCTGCACCATTTGTCAAAGTTCGACAGCTACCGATTTTTTTGTAATAGTTGGTTTTTGGTACATAATATTCTCCTTCCTATTATTCATATTACCCTAGAGCCATTTCAAACGAGTAACAACTATGTTTACCTGCTAAATCCTGAGCAAATTGATTTAACTTACCACATATATTAGTGATTGGGAGTTTTGAACTACTCTCAGAAAAAAACATGCTATAGAATCATTCCTAATCCCTCATAGTGACTATTAGGACAGATGATAAGTTGTCATCTACATTTCATATTTTACAAAAGGAATATCGGAAAAAAATATCAGAATTTCTGATTTCTATGTAATTTTTTTGATTCCAGATTATCGTATTGTCATATACTAGTGATAGAGTAACAGACTATATACTCATTTCCATAAGAAATCTATATGATTTAGATGATTATTACCCTAGAGCATTACTTGAGGGTAAATATGGTATAATATAATTAGAATATATTTTAAAAGGAGAGGCAATTATGAAATATAAAATCCTAGTCATAGATGATGATATTGCCATTTTAAGACTTATAAAAAAATGTTCTAGAGAATAAAAACTTTGTCGTAGATACACGGACTGCTATTCCAGAAATTGATATCTGTCATTTTATCGGCTATGATTTAATTATTTTAGATATCATGATGCCTCACAGTGGAATTGAAATCTGTAAGTACATCCGAGAATTTATTTCTGTTCCAATCCTATTTTTAACAGCCAAAAATTTAGAAGAGGATATTGTGTATGGCATACAGTCCGGTGCAGATGATTATATTACAAAGCCATTCAGCATACCTGAACTAGTAGCAAGAGTACAGATGCATATTCGTCGAGAAGTGCGCAATCATCATTCTAGTGAGATTCTACAATTTGGACCTCTCACCATTGATAAAACGAAAGAAGAACTTAGAATTGCGGATATACATATTCCCACTACAAAAAGAGAGTTCCAATTAATTTTGTTACTCTCCAGCAATCCAAATAGAAGATTTTCAAACGACGAACTCTTTAATTATCTTTACCCTCATGATTCTGAAACTCAGGGGAGGTCAATTACAGAGTATGTATATCAAATCAGGCAAAAATTAAAACCTTATGACATTAATCCAATTAAAACAATCTGGGGAGGTGGTTATCAGTGGATAACGCTCTGACTTTTAACCAACTGATTAAACAAACATATTTTTAAGATTTTAAGACAATTTCTTATTAGTCTTTTTTTCTATTTTATTTGCTACCAATGTTGTTTACTGCATTTTCTAACATTACTGAAAAAAATGCAGGTGCATTTACTATCTATTTCAGTACGATTTCTTGGATCTATATTAGTTTAATTTTGTTTTCTATTATTGCTAAAAAAATATTAGTAATCTTTTTAGAAAAAGATAAAGCAAGAAACCAACATTGTCTATAATCAAAGTCTACTGGTGGATATAAATGAACAAGCCCCAGCTAAGTTAACTTTAATTGAACTGATTGAAACAAGACAAAAAATTCAGGAAATGCAGTTAACGATAAATAAAATGATTCAATCTGAAAAAAAGAGCAAAAAAAGGAATTGATGTTTCAAGTCTCAGCTGCAGCGCACGATCTGAAAAACACCTTTAACAGTTATTCAAGGAAATGCTCAATTTTTACAATCTATGGATATTACTGGAAATATTGGACAATGTTTAGGAGATATTGAACTTGCTAGTCAACAACTTAATAGATACTTTAACCAGCTAATTAATTACTCTAAAACATTCTATAATGATAGTTCCAATTGGGAGTGTTTCTCTTCGGATTACTTACTTGAATTATTTGAACAAGAAATTAAGCTAATTACTGACAACAAGGCTAATACTCAATTTTCAAACAAGCTACCAATCCCTATTAATTTAACACTTAATCTAAACCTATTTCTACGAGCTATCCTAAATATTATCAATAATGCAATTGATCATTCTAAAAGTAATTATCCACTCATAAGAATAGATTATCAGTTAATAGATAATAAATTTTACATTTCCATATGGAATAGCGATTCTTTATTCTCGGAGAATATACTCGAGAAATACGGATTACTATTCTATCAAGATGAACAGGCAACAAATTCAGAGCCAGGAAGTCATTTCGGAATTGGATTAGCATTTGTTAATCGGGTAGCAAAAATTCATGGCGGACAAGTAAATTTGAGTAATTTTGAGAACGGTGCTCTTGTCACTATTTCTATACCAGTCTAGACTTTAGTTTTCAACTATTTTATGTCAATATTCTTGCTAGTCCATCATACTCACTAAGTGATTGACTTACTTCCCCTTGCAGTAATCTTATTTCTTCAATTACTTGATCTACTGTAATGGATTCTGGCAAATTTAATTTTGAAAAGTCATATCTTGCAAGCTTTGGACTGCTCACATCTTCATTCTTCAAAATGATAGCACTTTCGCCATCTTATTTAAGATGGCGATTTTTTTCATTGATTTGATTTAGTTTTATATTTATTTCTGCTATTTCTTTGACTAATTCGTCTTTAATGTCCTGGTATTTCTTATCTTCTTCAGTTAATTCAATGAAGAGGTTCATCTCAGTAATTTTTTCCTGTAACCTCTTAACAGTAGGTCTTCTGTATGGTATTACTCGACTATCGTTGGTTAGCTGTCTTATCAAGGTTCGTCCTTTGATATATTGATTCTTATCCGAATGTTCTTTGTTATAGACAAAGTATGAGGTTGCCTCACGTATAAAAAAACTTTATATTTTTGTCTGATTCTCTTCTTCCAGAATATCTAATTGATAATTGGGAATAAAAAAACAAGGCCACTCTGCTTAATATCAAAAAGACACTTTGATATAAATGCCCTCATCAACTAACTTTTTCTATTTGGTTCTCTGCAAGTTCCACTTCAAATTCACGAACGGTATCTCGTTTTTTTCTTTAAATGTCTCAAAAAGCTTCCTCAATCTCTTCAGTGGATACTTTATCCTTATCTTGTTCTTCTTGGAAAGCATGGTACTGTGCCTGTAAATTCTCTAATCCTTCTGAAGCACCGACTTCCTTATTTTTTTAAAAATAATCTTGAAAAAAATTTGACATCATATAATTTCTTATCACTTATTTTTTTGATGACCTAAACTTATCTTTTGATTCTCTTATTCCAGGATAAAAGTTACATTTTTTTGTTTTAAGTCAATGGTTAGATTAAATTCTTTTGCTTTTGTTATTAACTCTTCTAAAGAATTGACACGGTTCAACAAAAAAATTCTAAACGACTTTCAATCTCTTGCTTAGCAAAAATTCATTCTAAAAAAATTCTTCATCATATAGATCTCGTTTGCTGAGTTGGCGTCCTCGAATTGGTTTTTATCATCGTTCTATCTGTCATCAAAAAACGGCTATGCTTTTGACTAAAATCAATCTGAACATGCAACTGCTTTGCTTTCTCTAAAAAATCATCAAACGATTTAGATTGCTGCAGCAAAAAATAAAGACGTTGTTTCAATTCAAATTTATGACTAGACTGCCTATATTTTTGATAGTTACGGTAAGAGAAACGCTTTTCAATAATTTTTTTGCCCCTCCATTTTAGAAATACGGTCTGAAATCATACGTAAATTTCGTTCTAAGGCATAATTCCATATCAATTTTTTATCTGAATTACTGTCTATGGCATTGATTAAGATATGGTTGTGGGTATGATCTTTGTCTGTATGAGTCGCTACGATAAACTTAAAGCGACCTCCTGTTAATTCCATCATGGTCTCATAACCAATACGATTAATTTCTTCAGGTGTCAGATTATCTTCAGGAGAAAATGATTGAATGAGGTGATGAGCATGAATAGTTTTTTGGTGTTTTTCTTGTCGGTCGTTTCTAGATTCGTACAACTTGTCATTATTGCTGAAGTTGACATTGTACATCTCTACCATTTCTGCATGACTAGGGAAGTCCAAGTAATTGCTCATGCCAAAATCAGATACCAATTTCAAATCATCTGTTTTATCGGGATTGAGGATATACTTAATCAAACGCCTACGATATTTTTTTCCGTGCGTCGCAAAGTGTTTAGTAACTACCATGAAACTCCTTCAATCTTTTCACCTCCACTTGAAATTCTTTGTCCACTTCCTTAATTAACTCTCCGACTCCTTTACTCAATTCTTGTAATTGGTCCTGAGAAATCAGATGGCTTTTGATTAATCGCACGCGCAATTTGATTGATGTTATTTCCAATCCGTCTCAATTCAAAAACTAACTGGTCATAAGTATCAGTGTTAATCGTGACAAATGACATATTGGGATTAAGCAAAACTTTTCTGGCATAGACTGAGAAATTTTGACAGTTGCTCTTAGCAATTCGTTCATTCAATTGGTGTAATTCTGGATCAGTTAGAAATACTTTTTTGAGATTGGTACGATAGCGATAAACCATTACATCCTCCTACCCCATATATTTTTCACGGAACTCACGACTGAGTGGCTGCACTTGATTCACTTCTGCAATCAATTCTTGAACGCAAGTCAATAAGATTGAGACGTGCTCTTGAGTCACTTGATGATTTTCTCTTGCGATAACCAGAACTTCATACACATCTCGACTAATCTGTTCAAACTTTTGAGACTGCCAAAGGGAGAACCAACTTTCAAAAATTCTATCCTGATAATTCTTTTTCAATAAATTTTGACGAAGAAATTCTGAGAAACTATCCACTTTTTGTTCCCTCATCATTTCTTTTATCTGTTTTTCTTCTTGTCTCGTGATTCTAAATTGCTTTCGGATTGATTTAATTTCTTGTCCCATTCTGATATCCCTTCAACATTCTACTTGTCTGACAGTGTAAGTCTACCTCACATTGTCAGTACACTTCCTAAAGACCTCACTTGCTTCTTGTTCGGTCTTTGCGAGCTCAGATATTGTGTCCACAATATCCCAAAAAAATCATATCGCCAGCCTATCAAAAACCTTCTAGTTTTGACAGCCAACGATAAGATAACTTGGTGGCTCCGCCCCCAAACCCCCAGTGAAAAAAATCTTAGCTGGATTTTTTTAAAGTTGAGAAAAAGTATAGCAGAAGAAACTTGGAGAAGTTATCACAAAAAAATCTTGAACTTCATGTTGAAATTCAAGACTTGTATTTTCATCTAAGAATTATTTGCTCTCTCAAACAATCTATCTCTCATAGAGAGTTCCAAAAATAATAATTTTATTTTGTTCCTCCAATGACATCCCAGAGGATACTAACTTTTTCTTTTTAAGATTGCTGAAATATATTGTATTTGATTATTCTCCACTTCATCAACTAAAGCCCTAATATCGTCACCTTCAATACTCTCGAGAACATCATGAACAATAAATTTAGGAGTTGCTTTATTAATTTTTTTCTAGCAAAAAGTTGATAAGCAATATCGTATGCAGCGATAAGGGATTTTCTAGTCCCTGTACTTGTACCTTCAGATAGTTAGCTAATTGAAACTGGAAATTCATCTGTCTTGGGATTATAAAAGCAAGACAGGTTGTTCTTTATTTATTCGACCTGCAACGCTCTTAAAAATAACTATTAAAAAAATATCCATTTTTTTTCTGATATTCTGCTTCATTATTTTTTTAACAATCATCTCTAGTTTAGAAAGTCTTTTTTTCTAAAGTATTTTTTTGCTCCTCAATGTCACCTAAACTAGTAATTGTTGATTCATTTTTTTACTTTTTTTATTTTTTTAACTCATCTAGTTGATTTAACTTATCATAATATAAATCTACTTTTGTTTTCTTCAACTAAAGATATAAATTCTGAATTTTTCTTCGGTCAATTTCGTCAATAAATTCTCTTTATCTTCCTTCTCCATTATCAATTCTTGCATTCTATCATTAAAATAAGACAATTTATTTCTACTCAATTGGGAATTAAATTCAACTAAATCCAGAAAAAGTTTTAGTAATACTAGGTAACAATTCTGAAATCTCTTGAAAAAAAGTCATTTGCCAGTTCTTGATTTACTATTCTTTGGGATTTCTCCTCAGCCTCTTTGATATTTTTTTGTAACTGTAAAAATGTCAAAAATCAATTTTACTTAATTGTCGACTTATCTCCTCGTATTTTTTTCTAATATCGTTGATATGAATTCTATTTTTTTCTCAAATGCTTTTTTTTATCTACTAAATCATTTATTTCTTTTTCTAACCGGTCAATTTCTTTCTCAATTGCAACATTGATTTGTTTTTATTTTTTTACTATATCATCTACAGTATTTACTTTTTTTATAATTATTTTCCTTACTTTTTTTATATTTTTTTAATTCCTGTTTTAATTTTACCAAACTCTAAATCATTTTCAGGATCTGAAATATCGAACAAATAATTATATACAGCGCGATATTCCGAAATATTTGAAAAAAATTATCTAATACTTTTTAAAAAAATTGAGTATTATCCTTAGTCATTAAAAATCCGTACAAATGACTTTATCGCACTTCTAAAACTTGGCTTTTTGAGAGCGGTTTTCAAACAATAATCTATTTAAATATTTGTTAACTTCATCATATGAAGTTTGCTCTCCATTAATATACCGCTTACCTCTATTAAATAACTCTGTCTTTATAGAAACTTCTTTAGAAGGATGATTAAAATCATCAATTAACACCAAATTAGTATATACTTTTTTTGATTTTTCAATAAACAATTTTAATTGTTTATTAACACTCTGTGTTTCATAATCTTTAAAAAAATGGCATCTTTACTTTTTTTGCACCTAAACTTAAATCAAGTAATTTTAAGCATGTTGTTTTTTTCCCACTTTTATTATGCTTATCAGACTTCTCCGAATCTACTATAAAATTAATACCATTTTTTTAAATTCTATTTTTTTCTTAATACAACATCAGTATTTTTTTACTGATAATACTCAAACTTTTAATGAACACTCTCAATATCTCCTTCATTATTAACTCTTATTTTATCTAATAGAAAAAAAGAAAATCTAGTGCTAGGATAAAAAAATCATAATTTAGTTCATCTCCAATTTCTTTTTTTGAAGTTCTATATAAAGACTTTCTATATTGACAATTCTCTTTAAAAATCAAGCCATGTACAATAGCTGAGAGATAAAAAAATAGTCTTTTTTTAGGTTCAGCATTTTTTTATCAAGTAGTAACATTATTATCCCCCATATAAATATTTGGATTCAATAATATCTGACACTCCATGACTCCATATTGAAGAAGTGCAGTAATAAATTTATCCAATTCTAGATCATCAATTTGACTGGATAAAAAAATCAGGATCTCTCGCGATTCTTTCTTTGATATCATCATGCATATTTTTTTCAAGCATTCATCACCATTACCTACTGTCGGATTTCCTTCGGCATCTATAGGAGTATGATCCATAAAAAAATATTCTTTATATTTTCAATTACTCTTTGACTATCTGTGAATTCATCTTTTTAGTACCTTTTCTAGTGAAATATAGTTACCCAGACCCTCTTTAAATAATCTAATATATCTCCGAGAATTATTAAATTGTAGTTTTTGTCTTTAATTCAGTTGGTTGTTCAAGCAAAAAAACTTTTCATCGTTTTGAGAGTGAAATCCTTCAACATATTTTAAAAGCTGAAAAATAACACTTGGGATCAATGTACGCTGCTCAATATTTGTTACATACATTTTTTTGAACATTATTATTACTAAAATTTCCAATACTTTGAGAATTAGTCATTTATTATCCCCTATCACCAATATGCTGTTCATTATTACTACTATTATTTCCTATAATTTGACTATTATTGTTATTTTTTTAATAATTGATTCAAGATCTTTTTTTGTTTTCCAAGAGATACATGTAGCAATAATTCCTAAAGCTGAAGCAACTATCCCTAAAACTGTATTTATTATTTCCATAATATACTCCTTCTAATTATTAAAAAGAATTTCCTCTCCTGAGATAATATTAATATTTAGTGAATTAAAAATTCCGTCAGATGAAATCTATCAATGCTGTTGAAATTGTACTCATTCCTTTTCATAACGGCTAAGGTTAGGGACATGAAATTCCTACAATTCTTGCAAATTCTAGTCGATCAGGTTATGTGTTTTTTTCGGAAAGATTTTACATTGTCTTCAATCAAGGCATGCTTCTTTTTACTTGATAACACTATTATAACATTTAGAAATAAAAAAAGGTTCTAAATCAATAGAAAGTATAGTTCTAAAAATAAGAATTTTTCGTGATAATTCTATGAAATGTTGCTTTTTAATGAACCTGTAGTTATTTCATTAAAACTGCACAGATTTCTCCTTGTTGTAAGTTAAATATTAACTTCAAAAAAATTTGATTTCTGTAAAAAAATAAAGTAAATCTTCCCAAAAAAACTCATATTATCAAGTCTTTTCAACACTTATTACTATGATTTAATCTGAATTTAAAGACTTATTTAAAAGTCTCAATTTGTCTCGCTCCGTTAGGGGCGAGACGGACTCATAGTCACATAATCAAAAAAAGGATTTAATCCTGTTATATACAGAATTAAATCACTTGAATATAATATTTGAAAAAAATTTTTTTGAATCAATTAATATTAGTCGAAAGCATTTCAGTAAAACATTAGGTACTTTTTTTATTGTTTTTACAATTTTATAAAGTTTAGTAAAATCACAAATTTTAAAAGCTACACAAAAATAGATAATTACTCTTGTAGAAATTAATATAATTATGTAATTACCAAAAATATTTTTAATAGGGCTATGAATTGTTTTTTTAATAACTCAGTAGAATTTGCTAGATCTGATATCCTACTAAAATCTTTACGAGCTTGTTCAGATAAAATAATTCCCCCTGGCAATAATTCGCGACTAAAGAATTCATAAAAATATCTGAAAGATTGAGCAAATGCAACACCATCTAATTTCATTTCATATACTATTTTACTAACTAGACTATAAGCTTGGAAATATTGTTGTTGAGGTAAGTTCATTTCTTTACATTGATTTCTAAACTGTTGATTCATTTCGATACTCCTTCATTACTATAACATCCTGCTATTATCACAGCTATTTCTGATACAATACAATTTACTATCGATTCTATATTCATTTTGAAATACCGAGAGTTCCAATTCAATTTCGTATATAGATAATCATTCCTACAAATAATATTATCTGAAAACATTCAAATGATAACTACAATCTAATATGGAATGTCTCCTACAATATCATAAATAACACACAAATTACATGATTTAATATAAAATTTAAAAAAATCTGAATTGCTTTTTAATATTTTTTTATACTCTCTAAAAAGCACCTTTATAATACATAATCAGACCTAATATAGCAATAAATTTATGAATAATAGTATTTGATTCGAATAAAATGTTAATAGCTATTCCAGTCATTATAAAACTAATTACAATTATCAAACGATGCTTCATTTGTACCTCAACTTTCTATTTCGTAGAAAAAAATTCAGTTCCTATCCAAAAAGCCTATAATAGCTCCACCATATCCCCTTAAAAAAACAATACCTTCTCAAAGCATGAGAGTTTACCTTCAATGCTTGATAGCATTGCTTCATCCATTACTTCAAATCGTTTCACCATTGTATTCATCACGAATATTTCCTTACATTTATATTAATTTTTTTATCTTGTTACAAACTCGGTAAGTTTTTTTCTGCTCATTTTTCCTTATCTCGTTATACCAAAAAGAAATTAATCCTTGAGCTAGATTTTTTTACTCAATTGTCCATATGCTGCAATTTCTTTATAAAATGTTGCAGTCTTTGGACTCAATGATTTCTGACTATGAATCCCACTAACAGCCTGCTGACGAAGAGCTTCTGCCAACCCCATGATAACTCTCTGCTCATTTTTTTGTATTCTCTAATCGAGTTTTATAATGTAATAAAATATCTCGTTCATATTTATGAATATCTGTATCTAAAAATCAAATTATAAACCTTATTGAGAATTTCTTCTGTTCTTTTTATCCATAAATTATCCTCTATAATCTAAAATAAAATCGCTACTACCCATTGATGATATCCAACTATTAACTATGATTCCTCCTTCAACAGTAGCAAGAGCATCAAAGTTAAATGTTTTGAATTGTTCCATATGAAATATCTTATAAAATGTTAATGGCTATCCCAGTCATTATAAAAACTAATTGCAATTATTAAACGATGCTTCATCTGTACCTCAACTTTCTATATCTCCAGTTCTTCCAAAAAAAGCTTATTATAACTCCACCATGTTCTATCATACAAATCCACAAAAAGTCATGAAAACGTCCAGAATGATTATAATCTGATTCCCCAAAAATATGATCTAGACACAATTACTTAATATCATTCTGCATTACTAGTTTAATTTGATACAGTGCAAATCGAAAAATTATTAGCAATAATAAAAAGCCATTTCCAAAAAACAAGAAATACATTGCTAAATCACTCTTTAAATAGTATAGAAACCAAATAAGCATCCAAAGTATGCTCATTTTTATAAAGATATTACTTACTATCCATTCAATCTTTAGCAAGAGATAATTAACTATGTTCATTATAACAATCTCCATATTTCCATCCTCATCATATCTATAGCTCAATCACTTTACTACTATGTCTCAAAATAATTTATTATTATATACTATAAGTAAAACGCTAACTCATTCTTTTTGTGAAATATGTAATTCGATATTATTCGAGCAAATAATGTATCCTACTGTGAATAATACTACAAATATATGAGTATAAAAATAATACAGAAGACGACTTATAGCCATCTATAACAACAAAGATAATTGATAATAGTAACAGAAAAAGATGTAGGTGCTAAAATCTTTTTAATAAATTGCTTGTATCGATTAAAGCATAGTTCAGAACTAATGTTTCCTCTCTTCTTACTATGCGTTAATAAGTGAATCAGCAACTCAAAAAACACACTACCTACAGAAAGAACTAAAACTTCGCTTATTGGAACATTTAGAACTATTCCAATCGCACCTATTATAAAAAAAGATATAAAAAGAGCTAAAATTAGCCTAAATTCACCACTTTCCATCAACTAACCCCTTTTCTACAAAAATCTAGCGATAGCCCATATACCTGTGCAATATTGTGCTCATAAAACACCTCCAGCCCAAGTTCCAGCTCTTGGTGCAACCAAACTACCAATCATTTCTCCTGCTAATGTGTAAACTTCCCCTGCACTAACTGTTCCTCCCTCAATACTAGCCAACATTTCGGTATCCAAAACATCAAATTGAATCGTTCTCATTGTTTTCATGAGGAATACCTACATATTAATTTTTATTATTTTTGTCGGATTGCAATCTTAACAAGTTCAGTATAACAGAACAACAGAAATTTTTACCGCTAAGTCTTAAAATGTACGATTTTCATCACGAAACGTATTTTTTTCATGATTTATAACCATTCATTTTATTTTAATTATAAACCACGACATAAGAAAACGAGTATCACCAACTACGGAATACTCGTTTTTGATAGTTAGAAGTGGGGCTTTACCCTGCCTCTATGTAACATGCTCAAAACTTTTTTAAATACATTAATATTAAAAAGAGCTAATAACCTAATGAAGAGTCAAATGTTGCTAACTCCACTTATCTTCAAATTTAAAAAAAGACACATTATTGGAGTTATTAGTAAGAAAAAAATCTAACCAATTTAGATATTTCATAATATAGGATATAATACCAGCCATAACGAAAAGGTACAAGGCTGTACGATATCCTCTCTTTGGGTTTTTATCAGCCTTGGTGTTAAAAAAATAATGTACACACAACAAATTGCAATGAGTATAAGCTGAATCATAGTTTCATTTAACATATTAGCACCTCTTCTTTTTTTAAAAACTATTTTTAAATAAGTTGTTGTTTTGCTTCCACGATGAGTACATCCTGTATAATAGATGTTTTTTTATGAGATTATAATCTTGACAAGTTCATTATAGCAGGAAAGAAGAAATTTTTTTACCTCAAAGTCTTTAAATGTACTTTTTTTTCATCATGAAACGTATTTTTTTCATGATTTGTAACCTTTCAAGATTAAAAAAATAAACCATTTTAAAAATTTATTCCACAAATAGCTGCTAGATATTGTGAAGTCGTCACTCTAGCTTTTTTTGGGCCAAGTGTTATTATTATGACTATTTCCTAGCTCATTTGTAGGAACTAGCTAAAAAAATAATGAATATAAAGTCATAACAAAGAGTCCCCTTAAAAATATTCTATAGAATATTTTAAGGGGGACTCTTTAAAGTTCTATTTCCAAGATCTGTGTAAAGACATAATTTTTACTTGTGGTTTTCAAACATACATTTGGATAAGATTTTTAAGATTCTTCGAACATTGGCCAATCCTATACCCCGTCCTACTCCTTTTGAAGAATTGTCACGCTTGAATATATCTCTCAATTCTATCTCTCTTTCTAAAGTAGAATTTTTTTACAATCATGACTAATTTATTCCATTCTGTATCCTCAAGGAAACAAACTGCTATTCCTCCTTCTGCTGAGGACTCTATAGCATTATCTAACAAGATAGAAGTAATTGTTAAGAAGTCAATTTGTTCCATATTTTTTATAGAGAACCGTTCACTAATCTCCAGGGAAACTGGAACAGATAAGTTTTGGGCCTCTGATAACTTAGATAATAGTAAACTCTTTAGCGCCAAATCATTGATATTTCTTAGATGTGCTACATCAAAACGCTTGCCTTTTAATTTTTCACCAGAATTTTTCAAAACACTATCATAGACTTGAGAAACCAGATTAATATCTTTTTGATCTATACCTATTTTTAAGCTTGACAAAATATTAGCATAATCATGTCTAAAGCTTCTAATTTCTTGATACAGCAACTCAACTTGTTGACTATAATTGCTAAGATTTTTGCAGTTGAATTTCTTTTTGTAAAACGACTTTCTCCTGTAATTCTTGAAGTAATTTTTCTATCCAATAGATTAACAAAAACAAATAAACAATAAAAAAAGTAAACTGCTGTCAGTAATTCTTTATAATCCAACATTCTATCCCAACTTACTTTATCAATGTAGTTTATATAAGGCGGTAAGATAAAAATAAGCAATCATTAAAAATATCCGCAGTAATTAAGATAAATTTTTGTCTTTCTATCTAAGTTCTTTATTTTTTTAAATGACTAAAAATTATATCGAAAAGAGACTAATAAGAAAAAAACACAATAATTTTAGCTAGTAAAGAGAAAAATCATTATTCCTAGATTTGTTTCATATATAGTTTGCAATATGGGAATCTTATAAATTACAAAGTAACCTAAAAAAATTTTTTTGATGACATCCCAAAAATCCAAGTGGAAATAATGAGTAAAAAAAGTAATAAGGAGACCTTACTTCTTAATTCAGCAATAGACAAAGTATACAAGATAAAAAGTGGGATAACTCAATAATGACCCATAAAAAAATAAAAATTCTGTTGATCCAAATACAAAAAAATAAATAGTAATATTGAAAGATAGAACAGAATAATGGATATTCCGATTTTTTTTCAGATTTAATCTCTCACCCTAAAAACCCTAGCATGGATACATAACATTAGAAAAAGTACCTATAATATCTAGAAAAAAATATCATTTAAATCTCCTTAGCCATGAAGTCTTTCGACAGCTTTCATAAGTGGACGAATTTTTTTAATCTAGAGACAATACAAGAGGATCCGTTCTGAAAAATGAACTAACCGATTTTCTTTATCAATTAAAGATATATTATAAGGATTTACGATAAATGATCTATGACATTGAAATAAACGTGGTTCCTGTTTAAGAATATCTGACAATTGTCCATAAAATTCAACTATGTCCTCGTTTGGAATAGAGAGTCAACTTATGAGCAATTGTTGATGTTTCAATATACAATAAATCTTTAAAAGGGACTTGAATTTGAGCTTTGGATCCTGTAAATATAAAAGAGTCCTCAGATACTGTTCTTCTTTGATTATCGCTAACACTTGAAATAACATTTTCAATTCGTTTGATAAATAATGGTTCAGGTAATTCTTTATCAATGAAATCAATAGCTGATACTAAATATTCAAAAGATACAGGCATAAACTCAGAATGTGATGTTACAAAAGCAATCACTGCTTGAGAATCAAGTTTTCTAATTTCTCTAGCAACGTCTAATCCTCTTTTGTCATCATCTTTTATTTCAATATCAAGTAAAAATAATTGATGATTTCCTCTCTCTGAAATGTCCTCTAAAAGCTGTTGAGGTTTTCCATAAACCTCAAAATGCCTACACTCAATCTTATTATCCACCAAAATTTTTTTGACAACATTTTCAATTCTAGTCTGTTGTAAAAAATTATCTTCTAGTATAAAAATATTCACTACTTCACTCCTATATATTTTTCCACTGATTTTTTAATATTGTAAAGTGTCTTCTAGAACAAGCGATGTCTGATACTCTATCATCCATAAACATAATGGTTCTTGTCTCATGATTAAATCCTGCTATTTTATCTTTATTCACAAGAAACTTTCTATGGCATCTAATAAGTTCTTCTGTACTTTCCTCTTCGATTTTAGCTAGTGAGGTTGAAGCTTCAAAATTCCCTTCTGCTGTTACAAAAAGAACAGCATGAGCTTTTGTTGGGTGAGTTGTAACATAATAAATTTTAGAGAGTGGTACCTTTACGATAGCTCTATCTTGATATAAAATGTAGTCTTTCATATTTAGCCTCCTTCTATCAGTTTAATCTTATCAGAATGATGGAAATAAAATTATAAAAAAATCTCAAAATGGTTTCTATACTATCTCAAATGGTAAAAATTTTCTTAATTTAGACATTTCAGGATAAAATAGATACTTTTTAGTATCTCAATAATATTAATCTTTCTTCATTTGATAAACTAATTTCTAATGAAAGGAAAGATATGAAGGCAATTCAAATTTTACACTACTCTTTATTTGGCTATATTTTTATCTCTGTATTTAAAATATTATTTCTTAAAGAAAAACATTCAAAAAAATACAAAAAAATTTTTACAAGGACATAAGATTAACTACAAATATAAATCTTCTACTTATTTTATCATAAAAATCAGGGTCCCTAACATCTAAAAAAATGAAACTCTATTTAAAAATCTATCCAATTTCATTCAAAAAAATCAAAAGTTATCATCATAGGCAGTCAAATTGATTATGATGAGCTTTATCGAAACCACTATAGTGTGTTTGGTGTTATAGACATAACTAATAATAAATCATTAAAATATATTAAAGAAAAAAATTCATTTTTTTACTTGGAAGAGATCTATGAATTTAAGCAGGATAAGAGTGATTAAGTCTATGAAATAAGATTTCAAGTCTTATAACTTTATATTCGTGATCACCTATCCATTACAGAATTTTGATTTCTTCCTCCACATGCTCGAGTTTGATAGCAAATTCTAGTTTCGTCTTAAAGTAGTCATATTTTCTTAGTCTTTTTTCTGAGTTATTGAAATTGATTGGAACTTTTGAGGCTGGGCAAAATCTAAATTCCTGAAGAAAATGGAGTAAATCTTCCCACAAGAAAACGCATAATTTCAAGTTTTTCAACACCTGAGACTATGCGTTTTTTGGTTCTAAAAAATTTTTGCCCACCTTAAACAACTAACAAAAGTTATAAGTAGACTTTATTTTAAAATTCTAACTCTAACAACCATTTCGATTAGTTAAATCTTTCAATCTTTCCTCTCCAGATTTAAGCATCTCTTTCTCTACTTGACTCCACTCCCCAAACAGTAACTCTTGAAGAATATCTGCTGCTGAAGTTGTATTTTCTCCTGAATCATATACACAACTTCTATCTCGTTGGTAAATTTGAATTCTTTCAAAGATAGCTAGTTCTTCCAATTGTCGTGTATTATCAACTAGATGATTTACAATGAAATCATGATGTTCTTTTGGAGTTGCGCGTGCTTGATTTGGATTGATAACGTACAGTTCTTCGTATCGGATAAGAGTGCTCAGATAGGATAGTTCTGGCTTTGTTGCAATTAAGGCTAATTATACTTCATATCCCTTACTTTTCAAGAGTTGTGCTGTTTTCTTTGGAACATCAATAGTTCATAAAGTTCCCTCTATCAAAAGATTGTATTCCAAATGACTCAATTCTCTTACTAAAGACTCTACCATTTTTACCTGCAAAATCTTTGGTGTATTCTACACTGTCTTTGCCATATTCTTGCTGCAGTTCTAAATAGTGTGGATGCTGAGAACGAAAACTATCACCATCTATGATAACAATATTTCCTTGAAATTCTTTCTGTTTAATACGATGAATTGTAGTCTTACCGGCACCACTTTGCCCTCCAAGCAAAATCGCTATAGGTTGCTTACTGGACTTTTTTCCTCTTGTCAGAGAACGAAGATTCCGCTCTAAAGCATGTTTGAATTCACTATCGGTATAATCTTGGATTTCCATTAGGCTACCACCCGTTTTTCAGATATTTCTAACATACGCTCAATTCCATCCAAATAGCCGCTATATCTCTCTATTTCATCAAAAGTTTCTACTAAATAGATATTCGTATGAATCAAGTCAGATAGATCATCACTCATTAAAATCCAAGGATTAGATTCATCATCAATGCTAATTCCCTGACTATCTTGATAACGATAGAGTCGAGCTAATAGATTAGCACCTCTTTCTTTCACAATTTCAATTTTTAAAGTCAATTCATAATCTTTAACAGGATTGAGCATTTTGTATTCTCCTACAATATCGACATAAGATACATTAAACTTCTGACAAATGATGTCTATTAATTCGGTAGAGACTGAACTCGTTCCATTTTCATAACGGCTCAAGCTATTTCGAGAAATACCTACAATCCGTGCAAATTCGGGTTGTGTTAAGTCATGTGATTTACGTAAGGATTTTATGTTGTCTCCAATCATAGCTCTCTCCTTTATTTTTTTATAAATCCATTATAGCAAAAAAACCACCTTAAAGAGGTAATTCCTTTTTCGGTGGCTGTTCTCAAAATACTATACAATAAAATACTCTTGTTTAATTTTTGTAAGCAGATTGTTAGCAACCGAAGTTACACCAACATGCATCAGTTCTGGATCAGAATAATCTAGATTACGAGCATAGCCTTCTGCAACAGTCTGAGCAATACGCTCATCCAATTTATAATTGGAGGCTTTTAATAATGCATGAAATAATTCTGAACTATATAGTTTAATATTATTTTCCAATGATACTACTGCCATTTTTTTGTAACTCCTCTCCTGTTTTTTTGATTGATAAACCTTCTCTATTTTCATTATATCACAAAAAAAGATTGGTTGTGGATGGATAATTGTTTAAAAAGAATAGGGTTTTTCTAAACTCAGCAAGCATTTCTTCTTTTTGTAATTTCATTCTGACGAAAAACGAGCTAAAGCTTGGGTTGGATTGTCATCAGTCTGAACACCATAGATAAAAATCAAAATGGTGTTGTAATTCATCTGGATTTTTCCCTGATTTTGAACGACAAATTCCGCAAAATCTAAATCTGACTCTGACTTTTTATGTTTTGCAAAAATAGTGACAATGATAGTCAGTGCTCTTAAAAATTTCTATAAAATTTGAAATACGAAATTCTACTATAATACCTACTTCTTCAGAGTCAAAAATATTATTATTAGAGGTGCTTCGATTTAATACTTCAACTTGCTTGTTAATAAATTTTCTAGCTTGTTCAAAGTCAGGCGTGATATAGAAACTAGGTCCAAAGTCTAGCTCACTTCCTAAATTAAATTTAACATCGATGCCTTTTTTTAAGGATTCTAAATGTCTCAATAATGTAGCATGAAACCACTGCGTCTGACCTAGTTGCTTTTCCTGCTTGGTAGTCAACTCCAAAATACTTACTTCCTTCTCTAGTCTATACTAAAAGTATAACACAAGACTTTATGCAAGTAAAAGAAAATTTTTATAAAACCATTTATTTCATTCCATCTTACCTAAATCTCTAAATTCTTCTCTAATTGTTCCTTATGAAGTTGATTCTTACCTTCCTTTAATGTGTCGTCCAAAGTTTCTTCTCTGTAAGTTGATTCTGTTTTTAGTTGTTCTGATTCTTGATCTGGAGTGAAAATGATATCTAACAGTCGGTCTATTTTTTCAAGATCTTGGACAGACATATCAGATAGTCTATGAATTAGCTTCTTAAATACATCACTATTGTCTTGATTTTTCTTAAAAAATGTTGTAAACATCTATAACCTCTCAAAAAAAGCAGCCTATCAGGACTGCTTAGTGTAATTCGGAAATCGCATCATAAATGGACTGCAATTTCTTATTATCTTTATTCTTTGTGTCAATCAACGTATGTAGCTCTTCAATTTTCTTTTGACTGCTTTGAATATCACTATTGTTATCTGCAATCAACCTTTTAAGATCTTGCTGATAACTTGTAATGATATCTGTCTCTTTTCCTGTTCTAACCTCATAAGAGACCATGGCAATAGCTTGATTCGTAGTCTGATTAACAAAGATATCACCTTTTTCAAAATGATAATCTAAAATATAGTCCTTATAAACTTGGTTCATGGCATCATTTTGACCTGACAATTCTTGAGAATAAGTTGATTCAGTCATATAAGGTTGAATACGTGTATTATTTTCCCCTAGTTTTTTCAATACCTGACACTATGCGCTTTTTTCTTTTAAAGACTTTTTGCCCAGTTTAACTTCTTAAGAAAGCCAAATGATATTCTCCATTCAATTTAACTGCTACTTTCTCATGGATAGACTGATTTTTTAAAGAACAAATTTCTCCATATTTCCAACTTTCGTGCTCCCCTGATAATCTAGTGACTGACTTCACTTGATTATCTAAGTTAGCAACTGTAGCACTAAGCTCTTCTTTTGGAATAATTTCTTCAGTAATTGTAAATGATTGTTCCCCTATCGTCAACTCTCTGGCTTCTTGCTCATTGATAGTAAATCCTCCTACTAAGCGAACATTAAATAAGTCAGAAACTTTTAGGAGTTCTTCTTTAGAAATATTATCAACTAGTCTACATTTATAGAAAGTACTATCAATTTTTATGGCAAATTCTCTATTCTTGGTCTGATATAAGTCACCAATCTCCAACAAATCATTCTTTATTTTATTATTGGAATCATCGTAAGATATTTCATAAGTATCATCATGATTGCTTACTTTACTTTCAATATTTTCATATGAAATTAATTGATTAGTTACACCATAATGCTCTCCTTTATAATCAAATCGATTATAACTTGAGTCGAGAAATTTAACATCATACTTCTCATATGTGCATCCAGTCAATCCAAGTAAACTTAAGAAAAAAATGACGGAAAGATAGATCTTTTTGAATTTCATAGTTCTCCTCCTAATTTTCTATAGTTAAATTATCAAAAAAATCAATAACGCCTCTCTCCAATACGTCTTTAAAGACTTATTTTGGATATGAAGTAAAGTCAAAACAATTCCCAAACTTCCATTCCAAATTTAACCCTCCCTTCCTTTCCATCAGAATATATAATTAAACACCTTTTCTCCTCACAATTACTAAATTAGCGACAAACAATAATACAACATAAAAAAATTAAAGCCAATAAATAGGTTGTGCTTCTAAAAATTATTTTCTAAAAATTATATTAACTGGTAAAATTACTGAATCCAAAAAAATATTAAGAAAAAAACTTTATTTGTTGCAAATAATATAAATAAACTTTCTACAACAGCTATAAGTAAATTGCCGCCTTTCGCAATAAACAATGTCAATAGCATGTGGAAATGATTCAGCAATATTAGTAATAACCAACTAACTATTCCTACGTAAAAAAATAATATGAAAAAGTGTTCTAACTCTATACCTACAACTACCCATAAAGGAATAGTGAGTAAAGATAATAGTAAATCTAAGACAAAAAGTTTCGCTCCCCATATACTGGATATATTTCTCTCACTCTTAATATTCTGATAATTATTAGCATTGATTTCTTGTTCAGATACTAATAAAGTGATTATCGTAGTTATCATACAATAGCCTAACATGGGTAAAAAAAGATAATATTTTCCAATACAATTGTGTTATTTACAGATAATATGTAAATTGGAATTGTCAATAGTTGTATAGTAGACAAAAATCAAAAATAATGTATAGTTGATACGAACCTTTAAATTTAATCATTTCACTTTTTTTAGCAATTGGATCATTACTTAACCTCCAATTTAACATTAACAAAGAAACAATAAATAGAATCAATGATAGAAATACGGTAAATACTACCATTTTAACGTCTGTTACATGATTTGTTAAATCTAAATCTCCTGACGGTTTTATATACATAAGACTATAAGCAATTTTATAATGATATGTAAAAAGGAAAGAAGAACCAAAAAGCTACTTTGAGCGATAAAAGGTGCAAACCAAAAAAACAAATCAAGGAGTTAATAGATACTAGGATATAGGGATTGATCCATTTCGAAAAATAGATACAAGAGTGGCAATACCCATATGGATGTTATCGAAATAAGTACTAAACAAATTAAGTCACCAATTATATTCAATGATATTAAGTCGCCATACAAAAAAATTACTTGTAAATAATAATATAGCTAAAAAAACCATACGTTCGAAAATGAGTAAATCTTTTTAATTTTAAAAAGTATCTTTTACGATATATTTTTTTATGCTATCATTTCGAAAGTATATATTCTGGAAGTTTCCTGCAGCTTCTTCTGCTTTATAATCATATAAAAAAATAACAATCCAATAAGTGTATACAAAAAGATGGCTTCCCACCAATATATCGAAAAAAACTTTCTATAATACTCGCTCCAACAAGTAATATAGCTATTAAAAATCGACAAGCCAGGAGCTATTATCAAGAATTTTTTTGGATGTATTTTTTTCGCTGTTTTAACCATTCTGATTTAAATATTTTTTTATCATATTGCGTCACCTCCATGAACAATTCTAAAAAAATAAAGATTCTAAATCATCACTTTGAACATTCGAACCGTCGTAAAAAATTTGACCATCATGTAAAATAACAATTTTATCTGCCACTTTACTAACTTCATACAGTTGATGGCTAGATAAAAGAATTGTCATTCCTGATTTCTTTAAAGAAATCATTAAATTCAATAATTCCTTTTATACCATCTGGATCCAATCCATTGGTAGGTTCATCTAAAATGAGCAAATCTGGACTAGTAATTATTGCCATACCTAATCCCAAACGTTGTTTCATACCTAAAGAAAAGCTTCCTGCTTTTTTCTTTCCCGTATTAGATAGCCCAATCAAGTTTAATACTTCATTAATTCGTTCGTCAGAAATGTCATATAACAATGCTCTAGTTTTTAAATTATCAAATGCAGATAAGTTCATATAGATAGCTGGAGTTTCAATAAGCGCTCCAATCTCATATATACCCGCATTTTTTTTCCCATTAAAAATAACCGTACCACTATCAGCATTTTCAAGACCAAAAATAATCTTCATAATTGTTGATTTTCCTGCACCATTAATACCTAATAATCCACAAATACTCCCCTCTTTTATTTCAAAAGAAATATTTTTCAGTACTTCTCTATCCTTATATGATTTTCTAAGTTTTTGAACTTGTATATTCATAACTATAATTCCTCCTTGTTTTATACTTGTATGTTATACTTTATTTTTCAAAATTTGTTCAGAATTTCCAATTTTACAAAATTAAAAAAATAGACAGTCCTCAATTTAGAAAACCATCTATTTTTATACATAACTATTATATGGAAGCTATCTAATATATCCTTACAGAATTATTTTTTAATAAGCAACGTCACTTGAGCGCCACCTCTATCTGGATTTGATAAAAACAATTCTCCTAAATGTCTAGTTGCAACTTGTTTAGCAAATGCTAACCCTAAACCATAGTGCTTATTATTCCTACCTTTATTCTCAGTATAAAATAACTTATCTGCATTTAATAAGGACTGTTCAGTAAAAGGCAGACCATTATTCCACACTCCAAAATTAATATACTCTGTTTCCTCAATGATAGTAAGCGTAACTTTTTTTTCTCCAGAACTATATCTTGCTGCATTTGCTAAAATGTTAATTAATGCCCGATTTAAATTAAAGCGATTTCCCTTAAAAAATATTAATTTTTGTAGTATTAATAATTTTGAAATCAACCTTTGCATTATTCATTACAGATTTCGCTTCTACTGACAGCTCACTTAAAAATTCGGATAAATGTATCTGTTCTCCATAATCTTTATCTTCAATTAGTAATCTTGAATAATCAATCATTGAACTAAAGTATCTTTCAAAAACTACTATACTGTTATTCATTGACTGAGTGTATTCCTTCTGTTGAACAGTCAAGTTAGTTAATTCAAGCAACTCTAAATTTCCCTTTAGTACTGTTAAAGGAGTTTTTACATCATGAGCTAATGCACCAACTTGAAAAGATAAATCTTCCTTCTCCCTTCTCTCTGATTTGAGTAAATTAGTTAACTCGTCGTCCTTTTGATATAATACAGAAAGAATTTCATCGAACTCTTGTATTTGAGCAGGAATGTTTTTATCTTTAAATGTTAACTGTCCCATGTTTAAAGTCTTTTTTTGTATGAGGAGAAAATTATTTGAAAATTCTTTTATTAATCTTGTAAGTGACCAAATGAGTAAAATTGTTTCGATAACGAAGAAAAATAAATAAGAAAATAGATTAAATGAAAAGTGACGCAAATTCGGATTAACAAACTCAGGTATCATGGGTTGCCTGACAGTAAGTACAATCTCTGAATTAGCATAATACCCATAATACACCGCACTATTACTTACAGATTCATTTTTATCAAACACTTCTCGATAGGCTGGCAAATCCTTTTTTTGATAGTTACCCTCTTCAATTGTACCCGTCTTGCGATTAAATACAACATAGTCAAATATAGAGTTATTCATTGCTTGGACTACATCACTTAAATTGCTGCTATCACTCACTGAAATTTCCATTTTAGAGCCGTATACATTTAATTGTCCAGTAAAAACAAGTAAATAAGTAAATATAAAAAATAAAAGTATACTCAGTAACGTACCTGTTACTAGTTCTAAAACAGTCCTTATTATGCGCCCTCTAATTGTACTCTTCTTACTCATGCCACTTGTATCCCATACCTCTAACTGTTTTTATAGGATTAATTCCATACGATGAGAATTTTAATCTTATTTGATAGATATACTCAGATATTGAACGAAAGAGGGTTTCAGCATCATCATCATAAACATTTTCATATATATCTTGTACAGTAAAAATTTTTCTTGGATTGCTAGATAATAGCTCTATGATATCATATTCCCTACTTGTAAAAGCAAGACTATCTCCATTAATACAAACAATTTTTTCTTGTAAATAAATTGTTATTGGGGATAATTCTCGAACAATTTGGTTACTTAATTCACCTTGTTTGTATCGTTCTTCTCGTTTGAGATTTGCAGCAACTTTGGCAATTAATTGATTGATGCTGAAAGGTTTTGTAATATAGTCATCTCCTCCTAAATTCAATCCTGATACTATATCATCTTCGGTGTCTTTTGCACTAACAAAAAAATAATAGGGGAGCTTACTTTTATTTCTAATCTGCTTACAAATTTGCATACCATCTATATTAGGCATCATTACATCTAATAAAATCAAATCAAATCCTTTGAAATTATTAATATTGATTGGTACGGTGACTTCTTGATACGTCGTTACCTGATAGTTTTTCATCTCTAAAATAGTTCGCATCAGTTTCAAAATTTCAAAATCGTCATCTACAACTAATATCTTATACATTCTATCACCTCAAAAATATTATAGAGAACTACCTGCAAAGCTCCGTATTCTTGACAAAGAATAGTCTCAATACATCAATTTGTAATTGTTCTTTATTTTTTAAATTATATTTTTAAAAAATAGTACAAATCTATTTTACACTATCTTGAACAAAAATTCGTAATATTTAATAGTATAATTTGAGTGCCGTCAATGTCATTTCTTATCCAGCAGTAATATTCATAACTTTCCCATCTATATGTGAATAATCCTTCCCCTTAAGTTCTCCAAGGTAATGTTTCAATGATTCTTGATTATTTAAATCTAGACCATCATCACCTACTGAAGCAACAATTATTGAACCTTGACATTTGAGATTATACCAGAGAAAATTCAGATTTTATTCAGAGAAAAAATCATCTTTACACTACTAGTGAAATTCAAATTTAAGAAAGAATCAATCTCTAAAATTTTTCATGTCCTAAAAAAACAGAATAAGTTTTTGAACTTGTTCAGATTATTTTCTATCCCTTCTTCCACTTATACCCTGCCCAGCCTGCCAAGACAAGCAAAGCAAGGTTAAAGATGATAAAGAAAGTCGTAAAACCAAATAATCCATTCTGTGCCAAATCTTCCGTGTAAAGTTCAGTCTCTGTAAAGAACAGATAAATTCCATAGCCCTCCACGAAAATAAGAAAACTGACAAAACCAATCAGGAAAAGTCCACTGGCAATGAGTAAGATTCTCCATAAAAGAATGAGAATTCCTCCTACTGCTAAAAATTACTGGGATAAGGAGTAAATTATTCATGACTTTCTCCTTTCTAGTCAATCAATTGACGATAATGGGTGGTAAGAGAATAATCAAACTCTTCTAATTTTTGAACTAAGTCCAAATACTCCTCTTTTTCATGTTCTTCAAAGTCCACACTTCGATGATTTTGAAGAGCGATTTCCAATTGGCTAGTGAGTTCTCGTATAGAAAAACTGTAATTCCCAGTAACTTCCTCATAATGTTCCTTTAGCTCCTTGTAGGTTTGGTATTCTTCAGGTGTTTGAAATCCCTGTACCAAAGCCTCTTCTAATTGATAATTAGACCTTCTTTCTATAAAAACTAGGTCAAGCATACCAGATAAAGCTTGGAGCTTTTATCACAAGAAAAAGACTCCGAAGAGTCTTCGCATTACTTATGCAATTCTTTATTACTCAATGTATGAAAAATCCCCCACAGAAGAATATTTACAATGATAAACAGCAATATTTCCACTAAATTAAAGTCTATCAAATTCCGTGACCGCATTGCCACCATAGCTTGGGAGTAGGGATAGATTAAAGATAATTTATCTGATACAAAAATCATCATAAATCCTACGAAAGTACCAATAGCACCAATTCCCACAGATTTACTGAAAACACGAGTTTTAGCTGTCACAAAAAACTGTACTGCCATCATACTAATTGTTCCAAAAATCCCCAATAAATCCCACTTAAGGTAGGTGAACAAATTAGAAATTTCTAAATGAATTAGGTGAGCACTGACATAAAAAATACCAAACAAGAACAACTGTAAAACAGCAATAAACAAGATAATTACTATTTCTTTTGCCAACAATAATTTCCCAAGACTGACATTATTAGCTCTGAGAAATTCAATATTTTTCCTATCAAACTCTTTTCCTAACATCATGGCTACATAAATGCTGACCAAAATCGGAAAGAAAAGCTGGCTATAATAGAAGGTCAATTGTCCCCATAAAACAGGCACTTTTTCACTTTCTGCAACCATAGAATAAGCTGCACCTAAGTAAATACCAAGACCAATCAGGCTACAAAAAGCTAAGAAGAAAATACCAATCATCAACATGGAAAATTTTTGGGTTTTCCGCCATTCTACTGATAGATAAGACATCATAGCTTGCCTCCTTTCTTTTCAACTAGATAGAGAGATAAGAAGAGATAGATTAGGGCTATTGGCAAATATGTAAAGAGTTTAAATCCTAGGTTTGTCGCCAAAACATAACTCACTTGACTGGCGACTTTCTGGTAATCCACCAGAGACAGATATGCTATACCACCAAATGGGAAAATCAGCTGTAGAAAAGCTGTTGCATGACCAAATCCAACTCCAAGAAATCCTCCGAAAATCCCTAATGCCATTATCAATGCCTGCTTTTTCAGTAAAAACTGCAAAGTCAAAAACAGACAGGTTAAGACAAAAGATGCTAGCAAGAAAATGACGATTTGCCAGAGGATTAGGCTAACAGGCATTTCTAGACCAGAAAAGTTTGCAATCAACTGGACTACTACTCCCTCCAAAATAGCGAGAAAGGTCAAAACGAACATAGTCAGGCCAAGCTTACTCAGAAAGATATGCCGTACATTTTCACCATTTGCCAAAAGCAGTTTGAAAGTGTTGCCCTCCTTCTCGTTCTTGACAATCCGGGATACAAAGAGAGCAATCACGATAGGGAGAATCAAGCCATTTACTTCTTTTATCATATAGAAAATTAGGTTAATCTGGTGCATGTCTGGATTACTTAGGTAACGTGTAGCGGCTGCAATTGCCCAAGCAAATCCGACTCCCATAACTAGTATGCTAATGAAGAAGGATTTGGTTCGTTTTGCCTTGAGCAATTCAATAGACAAATTATTCAACATAAGACTCACTCCTTGGTTAAGTTGAGGAAGATAGATTCCAAGGTTTCTTGTTCTTGCTTCACTTCATAAATTGGAACTTCCTCGACTATTAAATCTCGTAACAAACTAGAAATCTGCTGGTCGGCAAGGTTAGTCAGCTTGAGTTTATCCTCATGTATTTCTAACATCTTGCACGGATAACCAAATAACACTTGGCTAATGGCTTCACGTCGACCTCTAAAATCCCCACGCACTTCCAGCCATTTATTGGACTGAATTTTACGAATTTCTCCCTCGTAAACGAGTTGACCATGATTGATAATCCCTACACGGTCAGCGATATGCTCTACTTCAGAAAGGATATGGGTAGAGATGAAGACAGTAATGCCCTGTTCTTTTGCCAACTTGATAATCAGTTCCCGAATTTCATGAATCCCTGCTGGGTCTAGCCCGTTGGTTGGCTCATCCAGTATCAACAAACGCGGTTTCTTGACTAAGGCAAAGGCTAAAGCCAAACGCTGTTTCATACCCAGAGAATAATCTTTAACCAATTTTTTCTTGTTTTTAGGTTGATCTAACCCAACAATTTTCAAGGTTTCCTGAATATTTTTCTTATCAAATCCAAGGATTTTTTGGAAAACCAAGAGATTTTCATAGCCTGTCAAATTAGGATAATAAGACGGTTCTTCAATCATAGAGCCAATCTGATTAAGATACTGCTTGTCCGTACCTATGGATTGACCGAACACTTCAATATCCCCAGCTGTACGAGAAATCAAAGACAAAATCATCTTCATGGTGGTTGTTTTCCCAGCTCCATTTGGACCTAGAAAACCATAAATCTCACCTTGTTGAACTGATAAGGAACTAAGGTTAACTACCTGAGTGTCCTTAAATTCCTTTTGTAAGTTTTTTATCTGTAAAACATTACTAATCATTATGAACTTCCTCCATTAAACTAAAAAAATTTTTCTATAATTTTTGATTTCCATGAATCAAATTATCATGAGTATCTTTGATAACATCTCTACTACTCTTATCAACAAAAATGATAGAATCAACATAATTCACAATATCTAATTGGTGAGTCACTATTACCATTGTTTTGTCTGAATAAAATGGATTTGGATTACTCCACCACCAGCACCAAGAACGTTATCAAGTTCTTCAAGAGTCAATTCTTGAAGAGAATTCATTGCTTCAATCTCAACGAGATTCATTTGTTGTTTAACCATTTGGAAATACCTCACTGATTAAAATTAATTTGAGAAGTATCTCTATCTAGGTTATGTCTTTATTATAGACATGCTAGATTAATTTTAAACTAAGCTAACCTTAATTTTACATTAAGATTAAAGTATTTTTCTTTTTTTCACTCTTTTAAATGGTATAATTTAAGTAAGCGAGGTAAGATTATGAGTTTCGAACAACAACTCCTGAATAAGCACATCCTTATCATTGATGACGATAAAATTTTAAACTCTTCCATAAGAGATATTCTCACTGCCTACGGATTTTCCAATCTAACATCAGCCTATGATATAGAATCTAGTTTGGACATGATTGAAATAGAGCAGTTCGACCTTTTCCTTTTGGACATTATGCTACCCGATGGGGATGGCTACACATTAGCAAAACATATCCGAAAAAAAGGCGATACTCCTATCCTCTTTCTGACTGCCAAAAATAATCCTGAAGATGAGATAGCTGGTTTCAATGCTGGTGGTGATGATTATATCATGAAACCCTTCATTCCAAAAAATCTTATCTATCGTATTATGGCTCTGCTCCGTAGAAGTTATAAATCAGAACAGGAAACAATACAGATTGGACAGACTTTGGTGAGTTTTCGGAATGCAACAGTACAAAAAAATGGAGCAGAAATTTCTATTACGCCAATTGAAATTCAGATTTTGAAAAAACTTTACGATAATAAAAATTACATCGTTTCAACCGAATCTCTCTGTGATACGATTTGGGGAGTGGATAGCTTTGGTTATGAAAACTCTTTGACTGTACATATTCGGAAAATTCGAGAAAAAATAGAAGAAAATCCTTCAAAACCTCAATATTTAAAGACAGCTAAAGGGCTAGGATATAAATTGTTATCATGATTATGAATCAAACCAAAATTTTAAGGTATTCACTAAAGAAATTTATCTTTTCTTCCATCATTATCTTTATTACCAATATTATTCTAATTGCCAGTTTTGTTTTCTACATTAGTAAAAAGCAAACTGCTACTGAGACTGTGAAAATAATTTCTGAACACATTACCATCACAAATAATAACGTCCACATACCTGAAAATGATATTTCTAGTCTAAAAGAACAAAAGTTATGGCTCATGGTATTGGATAAGCAGACTGGAAAACAAGTGTACGAACAGTATAAACCTACAGAAGTTCCTTCGCAATTTGACTACGGGGACATTTTACAGTTTTCTCGCTATTATCTTTCAGATTATCCTGTTTTTAGTCAGATAAAAGGTGGATACATCATTGTTGTTGGTTTTCCAAAAGATAAAATTGCTCGTTATAGTTTTAATTACTTAGATATAGATAGTCTCCGCCTGTTTCCACTAATAGCATTTGGAGTATTGCTTTTCAACTGCCTTTATTTCGCTTTTCTTTACTACTATGGCGTGACGCATATCAATCGTAAAATTGTGCCTCTTGTAACTGCTATTCAGAATCTCCCATATGGTTTAAAAAATCCAATAAATTCTATATCAGAACTAGAATATCTTACAACTGCAATTAATCAAACCGATACTCTACTCAAAGAGAATGAAGTCTTTAAAGAGCAATGGATTTCAGGTATTGCACACGATATCAAAACACCTCTTTCTGTCATCATTTCTAACGCGTCCTTGTTAAATGATTCTGAACTAGATACACAGTTTAAAAAACATATTCGTCCAATATTGACGGAATCCTATTACATCCAAAATGTTTTAAATGACTTAAATATAGTAGCTCGCCTTTCATCCGGTCATCTTCAATTAAATCAGACTGAAACAAAAATTATCCCCTTCTTCAAAGACATTCTCATCCATATTTTAAATCAAGAAATCTGGAATGATTTTGAATTTGAATTTGATTACGATTATTCACTTGTTAATCAATCTATCATGATTGAGCAGTTTTTAATCACAAGAGTTATCCATAATATCATCTACAACTCTGTTTTACATAACGAAAAGGGTTGCACAATAAGAATCAACTTATTCAAAAAAGATACAAATGTAATTGTCGAAATCAAAGATAATGGACAGGGAGCTTCACCAGAAAAAATTGCTGAACTTAATGAATTATCTTTTAAAAACATTGATATTTCTAAAATTAGAACGACTGGAATTGGGCTAAAAATTTCAAAACAAATTGTTGATTTGCATCAGGGCTCTATTTCGTTTGCTAGTGTCCAAAATGAATTCTTTGAAAGTATCATTTCACTTCCGATTTTCAACATTAGCAATTAGATAAAAAAATGGAGAAAAACCATTAGAGTTTTCTCCATTTTTATTTATCTTATCTTCCACTTATACCCTGCCCAGCCTGCCAAGACAAGCAAAGCAAGGTTAAAGAGGATGAAGAAGGTTGTAAAGCTGAGGAGTCCATTTTGTGCTAAGTCTGCTGTATACCGTTCAGGCTCTGTAAAAAAGAAGATAGAATCCATATACCTCAGTAAAGATAATAGCACAGGCTAGTCCAATTAAAAACAATCCACTAGCCAAAACTATGAGCCCTTTTTTAAAGCTTGGTTTCAGAAGTTTCTCTTACCAACCTTAAACAAACCATCAGTTATTATTATGGATAATGCAAGATTCCATAGAATGGGTAAGCTAGAACTCTTATGTGAAGAGTTGGGGCATAAACTTTTACCTCTTCCTCCCTACTCATCTAAGTACAATCCTATTGAGAAAACACGGGCTCATATCAAAAAGCACCTCAAAATGGTATTACTGAGTTGTAGTACTTTTTTCGAGGCTCTTTTGTCCTGCTCTTGTTTCAATTGACTATATTTGCAAGGAATGTTCAACCTTAAAAGAACGATCTTTTTAAGTATACAAAAAGCCTTAAAAAAGGCTTTCTCTATATACTAATCCTCTTTCGGTTTTGAAAATACTTCTACTCGCTGAGCTAGGACTTTGATTTCTACAGGTAGGTTATCTGATTTATCGCCGTCAACATCCGACTCCAACTCACTATCTGAAGAGATCTTAATATTACGCGCTTTGATATACTCGATATTATCATTTGCCACAACATCACCTTTTAATAAATCAGGAATGACGGATAATTTGGAGAATAGAGACGCATCTTTTAGAATCAAAATGTTGGCATAGCCATCTTTGTTTTCTTCAAAGATTTTCTTATCAGCGAAGTAATTTGTCAAAAGAACCAAAATATGACTAGCTTCACCAACATAATTTCCATTTTCTGTCTCAACCTTAATGTTAAAGACCTGATCCGTCATGACAGACTTCATAGTATTTACAGCATAGGCTAAAATACCGAATTTTGTCTTGTCCTCGATTTCAACATTGTGAATTGCCTCAGGCAGAGAACCGATACTAAAGATATAACCAAAATAGTTATCATTTGCTTACCGATATCAATCTTGTTGGTTAAGTTAAAATCGAGTTCATCTATCGCGCCATCGATGTCTTGATTGATTTCCAACAGTTTTGTAATGAGGTTACCCGTACCGCCTGGGATAATACCCAACTTAGGAATGTAGTCTCTCTCAGCAATACCCGAAATGACTTCATTGACAGTCCCATCTCCACCAAAAACAATCACTGCATCATACTGCTCACGTGAAGCCTTTTCAGCAAAATGCGTTGCATCCAGGGCTTTTTCAGTAATTTTGGTTTCCACGTGCTCAAAATATTCTTTTGCTTTATTTTCCAGCTTATCTTTGTAATCCAAAGCCTTTTCCCCACCAGAAGTAGGATTGATAATTACCATTGCTTTTTTCATTGATAATACTCCTTAATTTTAAATAGAAATGTTTACATTTCGTCGTATGCAAGTAAATATACTCCCATTATATAATGAAAATGCTGAAAAGAAAAATCTGACGTACTGGAGATTAATACGCTTTTATTCTATTTTCCCATCGTATAACTACATCCTTTAAGGGGTCATCCAAGTAAGAAAAGGCTTTATCCTTTATCCAATCAGGAATACCATAAGCTGCCTCTGCTATGCTGCCAGTAATTGCAGCGAGAGTATCACTGTCGCCACCAAGTGAGATGGCATTTCTTATGGCATCTTCGAAGTCTCTACTTTCAAGAAAGGCGATAATGGCTTGAGGGACAGTTTCCTGACATGTTTCGTTAAAACGATAGTTAGGACGGATTTCATCTAAGGTTTGAGAGAGATTGTAATCGTATTCCTTCTCTATATAATCCTTAATCCGTCTTTTTACACTCCGTAGGATTGTCATTAATTGGTTGCTCGTATTCTCTACAATGACCACTAAAGTAAAAACGACATAGAAAAATAGCATCAGCTGTAGCCATTGCACCTTTGATACCTTCTGGATGATTATGAGTTACTTCTGCAGAAAGACTCGCAAGTTCTCTAAATGATGGCCACATTCCAGTTCTCGCATAAAAACTACAGTCCATATCCCAAGCGCATGGAGAAACACGCATAGCCGAACCATTCCCAAAGCTATTGTAAGGCTCACGGTTATCGCTCTTTAGCCATGCATTAAAGCGAGCACCATAATCAGCATTCGGATACAATCTGCCATATTTCTTCATCGCGTCAATGAAGTCGTCTTTTTGTCGCCCATTCATAATCGCTTCTGCAACAGCACAGGTCATAACCGTGTCATCCGTGAAAAAGCAGTCCTTCCGAAATAAGGGAAAGTCCTTCGTTTTGATATTGTTCCATTCGTAAACAGAACCTACAATGTCTCCAATAATTGCTCCTAGCATCAGATTCCTCCTTGTGACATATCAGATTCATTACACATTCCCGATGGATTGCTCTTTAAAAATGGCTCAACCAAATCAATCCACTCCTGATGTAGGTAAGATGATAAATAACCGTGATTATAACCCTTTGCTTCATACAAAATTGTATTTGAATGTAGCTGCTGAAATAATTTCGCTGATTCTTTCACACAGTTCAATTCTTTTTCACCATAGATATACAGAACCTGAGCCTTGCTAGCAGAAATCATATCTTTCAGCTTGTAATGCCCCATATAGGTTTTGTAAATGGTCACCAATGTTTTGACAGGCGTCCTTGGCAGATCCTCCGAATAATAAGCTTTTATTTCCTCTGGATAAGCCAGTTTAGGATAGAGTTTATTCATCATGCTTAACTGAAGTTTGCAAGAGAATTTATTGAACATCAGTTTACCAAATAGAGACACTAGAAAGATGCTGATTTTAGCTAACCTTGGTTGAGGAATACAGAGGCTTCCGTCTATAATGGCCTTCTCAGCAATTTCACTATCTAAAGACAAAAGCTCCATGGCAATTTGACCACCAAGTGAAACACCACCGATTGCAAACAATTTCCCACCACAGTTTGCTTTGATATAGTCTAGAATCTCCAAAGCAGAATCTTCAGTAGAAACATAATTAAGTTGATATTCTTCGCCATGACCATTCAAAGTGGGTAGAATAATACGGTATTTTTCTGACAAGATACGTGCTTAACGAAGATAATTCCACCAAGAACTGCCGCCACCGTGTATTAGTAAGATAGGAGGTAAATTCTTATCCCCAAATTCATGGAATTTCATGTTTAAACTCCTTACTGTAGGACTTTCACTAGCTACATCCTTGTTTAATCAGTTTGAACAAGCAGTGATACCGCCTCAACATGTGGTGCTAGTCAACATCTATATTATAAAACGAAAGTAATAGAGTGTTTTATAGAATTATACTATAAAACGAAAGAGAATTACACACTCAACTCAAGCAATTTATAAAATTCACCTTTCCGATCCATCAAGTTATCAAAAGAACCATCTTCAACAATAACTCCATTTTTCATAAAAAGAATTCTATCGTATCTTTTCAACATGCTCTTATTTAACTTATGCGTAACAACAAGAACCGTCAAATCTTGAATTTCTAAAATTGAATTTTTCAATTTCAGTAGTAACTTTATTATCTAAAGACGAGGTAGCCTCATCTAATAATAAGATCGGTGTTTTTCGAATTAAAAGCACGCGCAATACTAAGTCTCTGTCTTTCTCCACCAGATAGATTTGATCCATTCTCGCCACATAAAGTTTGTAGACCTAATTCATTTTCTAAAATATAACTTTCTAAACCAGACTGCTGTACAGCTTTTTTTATATCATCTTCAGTAAAGGATTGACTAAGGGTAATATTTGCTTTTTAAAGTATCATCAAAGATATAGACATCTTGCTGAACAATGGTCATTAAGTTATAAAGACTCTCTGCTGAAATAGCTTGCAAATCTTGATTATCAATTGAGATATACCCACTTGTTACATCATAGAAACGCAGTAATAGATTGAGTAAAGTTGATTTTCCACTGCCTGACATACCTACGATTGCAATTTTTTCTCCCTTTTTGATCTTCAAAGATAAATTATTAAAAATCTTTTCCTCAGCATTAGGGTAGGAAAAATCTACATTTGAAAAAGAAATGACATCATCAAAAATATTCTTTCCTTTTACCAGTTTGAAGTTCGATTACATCTTTTACCTCAAATGAATTCAGTGTAGCCTGACCTTCGCGGAATTTACTCATTCCCATACCAATTTCATTTAGTGGGATTACTACAAAATTGACTAGTTGAACAATAGCTGTAACACTCCCAATTGTGGTATGCCCACCGAAGACCAGATACATTCCTCCACCAAAGGCTACTAAAAAAACAATCATCCCTGAAAGTTGAGAAATAACATTAGATAAAACATCAAATTTCCCTTTGATGAAATATATCTCATCCAATTTTTTTCGCTTTTCGTTTTTGTAATCTTGACCGATAGCCTCTTTCACATTAAAACTCTTTATAACTAGAAACCCTGCTAAAATATCTTTAACCTTAGCTAAATATTTCTGATCAGCTATCATAGAACTATTTTGTAGAGAGGCTGATTTTTGTCCAATAAAAACCTGAAATCATCATAGGAATAATGCTAGCAATGATAACTAATAAGGTCAAAAACCAATTACCTATAAACATGGCTACTAGTGAGAAAAATCATTAAGGAAATATTTTTTTTGAAATATTAAAATACTGGTGCAAATAATCCTGCTCAATTTTCTTCATGTTCTCAGTTAATATTGAAATAAATTTCCCTGATTTTTTTCCTTAGAAAATTCTCTATAATCCCTATCTAAAAATAGATTTAAACACCTTGTTTTTTTGTATCTTGACATAATCTGCCTAACAAGTTTATTTCTTAATCGAAGGGATATAAAATTAAGACTGGCATAGATAAATATTACGATAGCGCCTATTAGTATCGCTTGGGTTAGAGCTTCCCTATTTTTGGGACATTCCACTATCAATTATAATTTTTAATAGAATAAGCAAAAAGCAATATTAGTTAAAGGAACTAGTATATTAAAAAAATCATGAAAGTATAAAAAGATTTCTTATGGTACTTTGTCAATTGTTTCATTCCTAATCTACCTCATAATTCTTAAATTTCATTTAGAAAAATGTGACATAAAGTATTCTTCTAAGTCAATGTTCTCTCTCCTAATCTCTTTCATAGAGATCTGTTCTAGCATTTTTTTCCATTTTTTTGATAAAACCAATCTTATCTGCTATCTGTGAAATTTCCGATAAAATATGACTCGATATTAGTATTGTAATTCCATGTTTCTTTGAAAGCGACAACAAAAGATTTCGAATTTCTTGAATTCCTATTGGATCTAAACCATTGATTGGTTCATCTAAAATTAACAATTTAGGTTTTGTTAGAAAGGCACGAGCTAAACCAAGCCTTTGCCTCATTCCTAACGAAAAACTCCTTTACTTTTTTTAGTCGTATTCTTTAATCCGACCATTCTTAAGGCTCTTATTATATCTGATTCAATAATATTTTTCCCCATATACTGAGCGTGAATTTCCAAAATTTCTTTTGCAGTGCAATGATCATAAAAAATTGGTGTTTCAATAACACTTCCAACCTGACTTAGAATCTCCTCTCTGTGATCTTGTAAATTTTTCCCGAAAATTTCAATACTACCAGATGTAACAGTTGATAAGGATAACATACATTTCATTAACGTTGTTTTTCCAGCACCATTCGGTCCTAAAAAACCATAGATTTCTCCTTCAGAAATTTGAAGGTTGATACCACTTAAAATTTCTTCTTTATCAATTGTTTTAAAAACTTCTTTTATTTCAACAATATTTCTCATTTCTATCTCTCTTTCTATATCTAGCTTTAAATTCAAGGATTTTTTTCTTCAGGAGTATAAATACTAATTTATACAGCTCTTCTTCTAAAGTAATCATCACAAAATTAGCACTTTCTTTCCATTAAATTCAGATATACTACTTGATACTAATATCTTTTCTTGAAATAGTATAAATTGAAAAATGAAGTAATCATTAAACTTATGAAACTTGCAAATATCAAAAAGAATAAGTTATCAGCAATATTATTAGATAAACTTCCTGGACTTACATTTGAAAGTAATGCTGCTAAACCAAGTCCTGTAAGCATTGTTATAGCTATTGAATGCCTAATCATGCCTAAAACAAAAGGTAGTATTCCGATTAATACTGTTCCAACAGTAATTCCAGCTAAGTTAATCATTTGATTAGCTACTGGGATATAATTTGATTCGGTTAAAACTGCTGCTAATTTAATTAATAATTGAATCACTAAATGTGCAGTAAAATGAGCAATAAATGATATTAAAAATGACCGATATGACTTTTTCCCCATAGTAACTTTATTTTAGAAACAGGGTAGGAAAAAAGCTGAAAAATTGTTCTTCGTTTAAATTCATCAATAATAATCGTAGACAATAAATAAGATTCGAAAATCAAAAATGCTGATTTTGTAAATAAAGATGAAAAACAATGAAGTTGCAATTGCCCAACCTTCCCATTTACCAGTAACTCTAATAACATTAGAATCCTGTCCAGTGAATTCTCCTAGTTTATTGTCAGTACCTAATCCCATAATAATGATTGCTGTAATACCTAACACTATGAATATAGTACACAACCAGGCTAAAAAAATAATTTAGATTTAGAAACTTTATTTAATTCAATTTTAATAAGCGACAACATAGATTTTTTTCCTCCAAAAAAATTTTTGTTAATATTAGTGACACTATTCTCAAAGCACTTTACATACTTATGGTATGTAAAAAACCTAAAAAAAGAAACATACTAAAGGTATGTATAATGGAATTTTTAATACCATATCTAGAATATGGTATTTTTAAAAAAATATCTATAGGTAAAACTTATTTGGCACTTTTTAAGTGATCAAATAATTTGAAAAATTACCTCCATCATTTCATCAGTAATCAACTGCACTCCCAAACCTTCAAAAGTTAGTTTAATGAACTTCATTTTACTCTTTAATTCTTCTACTGAATAAATAGAAATTTGGAACCCAATCCAAATATTCAAAGTTAAAAACAATCAAATCAGCTAGCTCTTCAGGATATTCTGTTTTTAATTGATTTATCTTCAACACCTTCGAAAAACTTTTTCTCTAATCCCTGGTAAAAAAATCAGAAAAATAAATTTAGATACTGTTCACCTAATAAACGTGGGCTTCTTAACATAATTGAAGCTGAGTATACAAGCCTTTGTTGTTCAAAAAATCAGAGAAAGCATCCATCAAAGAATTTTTGTATTTTTTTCTAATGCAGTATCTCCTCTCCAATTATAATTTAGAATTTCTTGATTATTTTCGCTAAGGATTGATTGCAATATTTCATCTTTAGACTCAAAAATGATGATAAATAACACCTTTTTGTCAACCCACCTAACCCATCGATTATATCTTGTATTGAGGTATTATCAAATCCTTTTTCTAAAAAAATAAATCTTTAGAAACTTCTAATATTTTTTTCTTCTTGTTTCTTCCGGATTTCTATTCCTCGCCATTATAATCCCCCTTTTTTCATACCGCTGGTATGTATTTATTATAATGTATTAAACTCATAATGTCAAGTTTCTTGTTATTTACTACATAATTTTACGCCGTTCATTTTCCCTCCTGAAAATAAAAAAAGGAGAACAAAATTTAATTGTTCTCTCCTGAGATAAATATTTGTTGTTGTATTCATTTTTCCGATACGCAAACGACATCTACAAATACATTTACATCTATGTGCCTTTTTAGGACTTTTTTTATGTCAAAATTGCCTTTATCTACAAAGACAAAATGCTTGTAAAATAGCTTGAAATCAAGGATTTTCACCCTTTTTTTCGTTGTAGCAACACTACACACTCCACGTGGTTTGTCGTGTCACTCTTTGCAGTGATGATACTTGGCAACTTGCCCCCTCTTTCCATGATAGAGGGAGCATTTCTCAAATACTTTGGGATTCCTGTGGCTTTCACATGGTTTATGTCTACAAAAACTTTTGATGGTAAAAAGCCTTATGGATTTTTGAAGTCTGTCATTGCTTATGCACTGCGACCAAAAGCTGACCTATGCAGGAAAAAAAGTAACGCTTGGCAGAAACCAGCCACAAGAAGCCATTACAGCAGTTAGGAGTGAATTTTATGGCATATCCAATTAAATACATTGAAAACAATCTCGTCTGGAATAAAGACGGGGAATGTTATGCTTACTATGAGCTTGTTCCTTACAATTACTCATTTCTAAGTCCAGAACAGAAAATACAAGTGCATGATTCTTTCAGACAGCTTATCGCACAAAATCGTGATGGCAAAATTCATGCTTTACAAATCAGTACAGAATCCAGCATACGTTCTGCACAAGAGCGTTCCAAAAAATGAAGTCACTGGCAAGCTCAAAGCGGTTGCCTATGACAAAATCGACCAACAGACAGACGCTTTAATATCCATGATTGGCGAAAATCAAGTGAACTACCGTTTCTTTATCGGCTTTAAGTTGCTTCTCAACGATCAGGAGTTTTCTATGAAAAGTCTTACCGTTGAAGCAAAAAATGCTTTGTCTGATTTTGTCTATGATGTGAACCATAAGCTGATGGGCGATTTTGTTAGTATGAGTAATGATGAAATCCTGCGTTTTCAGAAGATGGAAAAAGCTCTTAGAAAAATAAAAATCTCTCGTCGTTTCAAAATCCGCAGGTTAGATAAGGACGACTTCGGCTATCTGATTGAACACCTTTACGGACAGACAGGCACTGCCTATGAAGAGTATGAGTACCATCTATCAAAGAAAAAGCTGGATAATGAAACGCTGATTAAATACTATGACTTGATTAAGCCTACTCGCTGTTTGGTGGAAGAAAAACAGCGATATTTGAAAATCCAGCAGGAAGATGAAACCGTCTATGTAGCTTACTTTACCATTAACAGCATTGTCGGAGAACTGGACTTCCCGTCCTCTGAAATCTTCTACTACCAGCAACAGCAATTTACATTCCCGATTGATACGTCAATGAATGTGGAAATTGTAGCGAATCGTAAAGCCCTATCTACTGTCCGCAATAAAAAGAAAGAACTGAAAGACTTGGATAACCACGCTTGGCAAAGTGATAATGAAACCAGCTCCAATGTGGCGGAAGCTCTGGAAAGTGTGAATGAGCTGGAAACCAATTTAGACCAAAGCAAGGAATCTATGTACAAGCTGTCTTATGTGGTAAGGGTATCAGCAAATGATCTTGACGAACTCAAACGTCGTTGTAATGAAGTGAAAGATTTTTATGACGATTTAAGCGTAAAACTGGTACGACCATTTGGGGATATGCTCGGCTTACATGAAGAATTTTTTTACCTGCCAGCAAGCGTTATATGAATGATTATATTCAATACGTGACCTCTGATTTCCTCGCTGGTTTAGGTTTTGGTGCTACTCAAATGCTGGGGGAAAAATGAGGGGGATTTATGTTGGCTACAGCTTAGATACTGGACGCAATGTCTATCTGAAACCTGCTCTTGCCAGTCAAGGGGTTAAGGGTTCAGTAACCAATGCGTTAGCGTCGGCTTTTGTTGGTTCGCTGGGTGGTGGTAAATCCTTTTGCGAATAACCTTATCGTCTATTATGCGGTGCTTTATGGGGCACAAGCAGTGATTGTAGACCCAAAAAGCAGAACGTGGCAGATGGAAAGAAACCTTGCCAGAGATTTCCCATGAAATCAATATCGTCACTCTGACTTCTGATGAGAAAAAAACAAAAGGCTTACTTGACCCTTATGTGATTATGAAAAAAATCCCAAAGATTCTGAATCACTGGCTATTGATATTCTGACATTCCTTACGGGGATTTCCTCTCGTGATGGGGAACGCTTCCCAATCCTTAGAAAAAAAGCCATTCGTGCAGTAACCAATAGTGAAGTACGAGGGTTGATGAAAGTGATTGAGGAATTACGGGTTGAGAATACGCCACTAAGTACCAGTATAGCCGACCATATCGAAAGTTTTACAGACTATGACTTTGCACATTTATTATTCAGTAATGGTTATGTGGAGCAGTCTATCAGCTTAGAAAAAAACAACTGAACATTATACAGGTTGCGGACTTGGTACTTCCCGACAAGGAAACTTCCTTTGAGGAATATACCACTATGGAGCTTTTATCCGTTGCTATGCTGATTGTCATTAGTACCTTTGCTTTAGACTTTATCCATACAGACCGAAGCATTTTCAAGATTGTAGATTTAGACGAAGCATGGAGCTTTTTACAGGTAGCACAAGGAAAAAAACACTATCTATGAAGCTGGTTCGGGCTGGTCGTGCTATGAACGCTGGGGTATATTTCGTGACCCAAAAATACAGACGACCTCTTAGATGAAAAAAACTGAAAAAAATAACCTCGGCTTAAAAATTTGCATTTCGTTCCACTGACCTTAACGAGATTAAAAAGACCTTAGCCTTTTTTGGTGTAGACCCAGAGGACGAAAACAATCAGAAGCGATTGCGTGATTTGGAAAACGGGCAATGCCTTATCAGTGATTTATATGGTCGTGTCGGTGTGATACAGTTCCACCCTGTATTTGAAGAACTGCTCCATGCCTTTGATACCAGACCACCTGTGCGAAAAGAGGTGTAAATGTGAAACCATCAATAGTAAACAGAATAAAATCAAACTGGACGCTGAAACGTCTAGGTAAAGTGGCAATGACAGTGGCTTTCACACTTGTGATTGCCATTTTTCTTTTAGCCATGCTGGGAACGGTGGTTCAAGCTGCGGGCTTGGTAGATGATACGGTCAATGTGGCAAATGAATACAGCCGATACCCACTTGAAAAACTATCAACTGGATTTTTTTATGTGGATAATAGCTGGGGCTGGCTTCCGTGGAACTGGTCGGACGGGATTGGAAAACAGGTCATGTATGGACTATATGCCATTACCAATTTTATTTGGACAATCAGTTTGTATGTTTCCAATGCGACAGGTTACTTAGTACAGGAAGCCTATTCCTTAGACTTCATTTCCGCTACAGCAGATTCCATTGGTAAGAATATGCAGACCTTAGCTGGTGTGAGTGCAAACGGATTTTCAACAGAGGGTTTCTATGTTGGATTCCTCTTACTCTTGATTTTTGGTTCTTGGGGTTTATGTTGCCTATACGGGACTGATAAAGAGAGAAACCACAAAGGCAATTCATGCCATTATGAATTTTGTGCTGGTGTTTATCCTATCGGCTTCCTTTATTGCCTACGCTCCCGACTACATTAAAAAAATCAATGACTTTTCATCAGACATCAGTAATGCCAGTTTATCACTTGGCACGAAGATTGTCATGCCCCATTCCGATAGTCAAGGCAAGGACAGCGTGGACTTAATCAGAGATAGCCTGTTTTTCCATACAGGTTCAGCAACCGTGGCTACTGCTTCAATACAACAGTTCAGACATTGAAAGTATCGGTATTGACCGTGTGGAAAGCCTGCTCTCCACCAGCCCAGATTCCAACAATGGCGAAGACAGAGAAAAAATTGTTGCGGAAGAAATTGAAGACAGAAGCAATACCAATCTAACCATTACAAAGACCATTAACCGTTTAGGTACAGTCTTCTTCCTATTTGTCTTCAATATTGGGATTTCCATATTTGTATTCCTATTAACAGGAATCATGATTTTTCTCGCAGGTACTTTTTTTATCATCTATGCTATGTTTCTGCCTGTGAGCTTTATTTTAAGCATGATTCCATCATTTGATGGTATGTCAAAACGAGCCATAACAAAGCTCTTTAATACCATTTTGACACGAGCTGGAATCACATTGATTATTACGACAGCATTTAGTATTTCAACCATGCTCTATACCTTATCGGCTGGTTATCCGTTCTTTTTGATTGCTTTTTCTACAGATTGTGACCTTTGCAGGAATCTACTTCAAGCTGGGCAATTTAATGAGTATGTTTTCTCTACAGAGTAACGATTCTCAAAGTGTGGGAAGTCGTGTGATGAGAAAACCTCGTATGCTTATGCACGCTCACATGCACCGTCTACAGCGGAAACTTGGACGTTCCATGACTACTCTAGGGGCTGGGTCTGCCATTGTTACAGGTAAAAAGGACAGTCGGGTTCGGGGAGTTCTGCAAGGACACAAGCAGATCACTCCCGACCAGACGGAAAGGAAAAAAATCAACACTTGGAAAAACGTATCGGTCAAACCATCGGTACAGTAGCTGATACCAAAGACAGAATGGTAGACACTGCTAGTGGTTTGAAAGAACAGGTTAAAGATTTGCCGACCAATGCAAGATATGCAGTATATCAAGGAAAAATCCAAAAGTAAAAAGAGAATGTCCGTGATTTAACCAGTAGTATTTCTCAAACCAAAGCGGACAGAGCCAGTGGACGCAAGGAACAGCAGGAACAAAGGCGAAAAAAACCATTGCGAAGCGTCGCTCTGAAATGGAACAGGTCAAACAGAAAAAACAGCCTGCTTCTTCTGTTCATGAAAGACCGACTACAAGACAAGAACAATATCATGATGAACAGACCTCAAAACAGTCTAATATTCAGACTTCATATAAGGAATCTCAACAAGCCAAACAAGAGCGTCCAGCAGTTAAGTCCGATTTTTTTCAAGTCCAAAAAGTGGAACGCCAAAGGCAATACCGTTCAAGAAAAAACCGTTCAAAAGCCAGCAACTTCAACCACTACAGCAGATAGAACTTCACAACGTCCAATCACAAAAGAACGTCCGTCTACTGTTCAAAGAGTACCACTACAAAATACAAGAAGTAGACCACCAATCAAAACCGCCACCATTAAGAAAGTCGGTAAGAAACCATGAAGTTGAAAACTTTAGTGATTGGTGGTTCTGGATTATTCTTGATGGTCTTCTCACTGCTTCTGTTTGTTGCCATTTTATTTTCAGATGAACAGGACAGCGGAATTTCCAATATTCATTATGGAGGTGTGAATGTTTCCGCAGAAGTGCTGGCTCATAAGCCTATGGTAGAAAAATATGCCAAAGAATATGGCGTTGAAGAATATGTCAACATACTTCTTGCGATTATACAGGTGGAATCGGGCGGTACTGCGGAAGATGTTATGCAGTCCTCGGAATCCCTCGGTCTTCCACCTAATTCATTGAGTACAGAAGAATCCATTAAGCAAGGTGTGAAGTATTTCAGTGAATTATTAGCCAGTAGCGAAAGGCTCAGTGTAGATTTAGAATCGGTTATCCAGTCCTACAATTATGGTGGTGGTTTCTTAGGGGTATGTGGCTAATCGTGGAAATAAATATACCTTTGAACTGGCTCAAAGTTTCTCAAAAAGAGTATTCAGGTGGCGAAAAAAAGTGTCTTACCCCAATCCCATAGCCATACCTATCAATGGGGGCTGGCGATACAACTATGGCAATATGTTTTATGTGCAACTGGTAACGCAGTATCTTGTCACAACAGAGTTTGATGATGATACGGTACAAGCCATCATGGACGAAGCACTGAAATATGAGGGCTGGCGATACGTTTACGGTGGAGCTTCCCCGACTACTTCTTTTGATTGTAGCGGACTGACACAATGGACGTATGGAAAAGCTGGAATTAACTTACCACGAACCGCACAACAGCAATATGATGTGACCCAGCATATCCCACTATCGGAAGCACAAGCTGGCGATTTGGTTTTCTTTCATTCTACCTATAACGCTGGCTCTTATATTACTCATGTTGGGATATACCTTGGCAATAACCGTATGTTTCATGCAGGCGACCCAATCGGTTATGCCGACTTAACAAGCCCCTACTGGCAACAGCATTTAGTGGGAGCAGGACGAATCAAACAATGAGAAAGGAAGATTTAATGATGAAATTTAGAAAAAAATCAGAATAAAGAAAAAAACAGATACCAAAGGAAAAGAAACCTCGTGTCTACTATAAGGTCAATCCTCATAAAAAGGTTGTGATTGCCTTGTGGGTACTTTTAGGGCTTAGTTTCAGCTTTGCGATATTCAAGCACTTTACAGCTATAGATACTCATACTATTCACGAAACAACTATCATAGAAAAGGAATACGTTGATACTCATCATGTAGAAAAATTTTTGTAGAGAACTTTGCGAAAGTCTACTATTCATGGGAGCAATCCGATAAGTCCATTGATAATCGAATGGAAAGTCTAAAAGGCTATCTGACAGATGAACTTCAAGCTCTCAATGTTGATACAGTACGCAAAGATATTCCTGTATCGTCTTCTGTAAGAGGATTTCAGATATGGACGGTAGAGCCAACTGGCGACAATGAGTTTAATGTAACCTACAGTGTAGACCAGCTCATTACAGAGGGAGAAAAATACAAAGACCGTCCACTCTGCTTATATAGTGAGTGTCTATGTAGATGGTTCTGGAAATATGGTACTGGTTAAGAATCCGACCATTACCAACATACCTAAGAAATCAAGTTATAAACCAAAAAAGCCATTGAAAGTGAGGGGACGGTTGATTCCATTACAACCAATGAAATCAATGAGTTTTTTTAACGACGTTCTTCAAGCTCTATCCTACAGCGACAGCCAGTGAACTTTCCTACTATGTGAATGACGGGATATTAAAACCAATCGGAAAAGAGTACATCTTTCAAGAACTGGTAAATCCTATTCACAATCGTAAGGATAATCAAGTCACGGTATCGCTGACAGTGGAGTATATCGACCAGCAGACCAAAAGCAACGCAGGTATCTCAATTTGATTTGGTACTTGAAAAGAACAGGGAGTAATTGGAAGATTATAGAATAACAAATATTGGTACATTATTACAGCTATTTTGTAATCACGTACTCTCTTTGATAAAAAATTGGAGATTCCTTTACAAATATGCTCTTATGTGCTATTATTTAAGTATCTATTTAAAAGGAGTTAATAAATATGCGGCAAGGTATTCTTAAATAAACTGTCAATTTGATAGTGGGAACAAATAATTGGATGTCCTTTTTTTAGGAGGGCTTAGTTTTTTTGTACCCAGTTTAAGAATACCTTTATCATGTGATTCTAAAGTATCCGGAGAATATCTGTATGCTTTGTATGCCTATGGTTATGCATAAAAAAATCCCAGTGATAAAGAGTATTTATCACTGGGATTTTTCTACTCCCCTGAGCTTTTTGAATGGAGGAAAAATCACATGAAAATTATTAATATTGGAGTTTTAGCTCATGTTGATGCAGGGAAAAAAACTACCTTAACAGAAAGCTTATTATATAACAGTGGAGCGATTACAGAATTAGGAAGCGTGGACAGAGGTACAACGAGAAACGGATAATACGCTTTTTAGAACGTCAGAGAGGAATTACAATTCAGACGGCGATAACCTCTTTTCAGTGGGAAAAATACGAAGGTGAACATCATAGACACGCCAGGACATATGGATTTCTTAGCAGAAGTATATCGTTCATTATCAGTTTTTAGATGGGGCAATTCTACTGATTTCTGCAAAAGATGGCGTACAAGCACAAACTCGTATATTATTTCATGCACTTAGGAAAATGGGGATTCCCACAATCTTTTTTTATCAATAAGATTGACCAAAAATGGAATTGATTTATCAACGGTTTATCAGGATATTAAAGAGAAACTTTCTGCCGAAATTGTAATCAAACAGAAGGTAGAACTGTATCCTAATATGTGTGTGACGAACTTTACCGAATCTGAACAATGGGATACGGTAATAGAGGGAAACGATGACCTTTTAGAGAAATATATGTCCGGTAAATCATTAGAAGCATTGGAACTCGAACAAGAGGAAAGCATAAGATTTCAGAATTGTTCCCTGTTCCCTATTTATCACGGAAGTGCAAAAAACAATATAGGGATTGATAACCTTATAGAAGTGATTACGAATAAATTTTATTCATCAACACATCGAGGTCAGTCTGAACTTTGCGGAAAAGTTTTCAAAATTGAGTATTCGGAAAAAAGACAGCGTCTTGCATATATACGTCTTTATAGTGGCGTACTGCATTTGCGAGATTCGGTTAGAATATCGGAAAAGGAAAAAATAAAAATTACAGAAATGTATACTTCAATAAATGGTGAATTATGTAAAATCGATAAGGCTTATTCCGGGGAAATTGTTATTTTGCAGAATGAGTTTTTGAAGTTAAATAGTGTTCTTGGAGATACAAAGCTATTGCCACAGAGAGAGAGAATTGAAAATCCCCTCCCTCTGCTGCAAACGACTGTTGAACCGAGCAAACCTCAACAAAGGGAAATGTTACTTGATGCACTTTTAGAAATCTCCGACAGTGACCCGCTTCTGCGATATTATGTGGATTCTGCGACACATGAAATCATACTTTCTTTCTTAGGGAAAGTACAAATGGAAGTGACTTGTGCTCTGCTGCAAGAAAAGTATCATGTGGAGATAGAAATAAAAGAGCCTACAGTCATTTATATGGAAAGACCGTTAAAAAAAGCAGAGTATACCATTCACATCGAAGTTCCACCGAATCCTTTCTGGGCTTCCATTGGTCTATCTGTAGCACAGCTTCCATTAGGGAGCGGAGTACAGTATGAGAGCTCGGTTTCTCTTGGATACTTAAATCAATCGTTTCAAAAATGCAGTTATGGAGGGATACGCTATGGCTGTGAACAAGGATTGTATGGTTGGAATGTGACGGACTGTAAAAATCTGTTTTAAGTATGAAACATACTATAGCCCTGTTAGTACCCCAGCAGATTTTTCGGATGCTTGCTCCTATTGTATTGGAACAAGTCTTAAAAAAAGCTGGAACAGAATTGTTAGAGCCATATCTTAGTTTTAAAAATTTATGCGCCACAGGAATATCTTTCACGAGCATACAACGATGCTCCTAAATATTGTGCGAACATCGTAGACACTCAATTGAAAAATAATGAGGTCATTCTTAGTGGAGAAATCCCTGCTCGGTGTATTCAAGAATATCGTAGTGATTTAACTTTCTTTACAAATGGACGTAGTGTTTGTTTAACAGAGTTAAAAGGGTACCATGTTACTACCGGTGAACCTGTTTGCCAGCCCCGTCGTCCAAATAGTCGGATAGATAAAGTACGATATATGTTCAATAAAATAACTTAGTGTATTTTATGTTGTTATATAAATATGGTTTCTTGTTAAATAAGATGAAATATTTTTTAATAAAGATTTGAATTAAAGTGTAAAGGAGGAGATAGTTATTATAAACTACAAGTGGATATTGTGTGCTGAGAGCTTTCTTCTATACTAATAGACGAAAGGGTGTGAAAATGATTTTTAAATGATACTGTGGAACGGAACAGTAGCCCTAGTATTGACTACTGTCGTTTCTATTCATATTGGCTATTCTAGGACTGAGATGAAAAAAATCTATAAATGCTCAGAATAAAAATTGAACCCGCAAATCTCCCCAAAAACAATGGTGAGTCATGTACTTGTATTATTCCGAAAAAAATACACCTCTGGTGCAGTGAGACAAATTGGTGTATCTTATAGTGGCTTCGTAGATGAAAGCTATACTCTACTATCACTCTTTGATGATGTAGAACAAATTGAAAAAGATAATAGACTTCAGACAGCTATTGATGTTGTCAGAGAACAGTTTGGTTTTTTAGCCATACAAAAAGGAACCGTCCTAACTGAAGGTTCCAGAAATATTGAACAGCAGTAAACTTATCGGTGGTCATTCCGCGGGTGGATTGGAGGGATTAAAATGAAACAAGAAAAAAATACAGTACAATTTTTCAGAAATCCGTAGCAAAGGATGTAATGATATTGAAATGCTTGAAAGATTTTTTTACATGGAATCGTTGAAACAGCAACTTCAAAAACTTCGTCAGAGAAAACTCAAAACAACTGAAATATCGATACGACTAGTACATGCTAAATCTGAAAACCGATTACCATTGGAATTTACATTTAGCATTAAGCCAACAAAGCTCATCTGTGATAATCTATACTGAGGGTAATCAATCGCTTTAAAGAATGTTACACAGGTGGGGGAATTCAAGGTTTTACGATTCAATTTGATAAAAAAATACCCTTGCCTCTGCATAGAAAAGGATTTGATATGATTGACCGTTCATATTTACCATTTCAATCAGCAAGAGAGTACCAGGATACAAAAGATGCAAAAAAATGGATGGGCTTTTTCCTATCTGAACATGCATCAGCACTCTCTGATGATACAAACAAAAGTAACGTACATGTCTGACTTATCACTAGAGAAGAAATTATTACTCCTCAGTCAAGTATACGCCGAGCAGCTACGCACACGCATTCAAGTGATTGAAAAAAACAAGCGTGTTTCCTACACTGGAACAATACCAAGTCTGACCAAAGATTTCATTTTTGATAAAAAAACTACAACAGGTCACATCAATTTTGAAATTAAAAGACATTATTAGTATTGAACTTGTCGAGGAGGTGCTCTATGAATCAGCTTGAGTTTCAGCGTAATCACCTACAAATGGACTATTATAGCGAGAGCTACCAAGATTTTGAACGTGACTTCTACCGCTACTCTAACATGAATATTCCATTGATCTTCCTAACTGATGATATCCTAAAAAAACAATGGCGACTTCACGTAAGAATTACTTTGTCCTCAATAAGGAAAAGTCCAGAGATAACCGCGATCACTTCTTCATATTTGAAGTAAGTACCGTAGATGAGAATCCGCTAATCTATCATTATACATATAAAGAAAAACTACAATATATTTAGCAGAAAAAAATAGGAGCAGTTCAATTGACTGTTCCTATTTTTTTAATATTCATAAAATCTAAAGTCTTTATACTCTTTAACAATGGGTCGCCAACCAGAACAGACTATACTGACCAGCGACTACCTTAAATTTAATGTTTCAGATTTATTTTTCTTATCTCTAATTTCATAAACTACATCTGCTACATTTTCGAGTAATCGTTTATCGTGGGTGATAAACACGATAGTTCAGTGTACTCCTTCATTAGTATTTCCAAAAGCCTCTAAACTTGGTATGTCAAGGAAGTTACTGGGTTCATCCATTATTAGGATGTTATATCTACCCATGAGCATTTTAGCAAGCAACAATTTTATAATTTCTCCACCGCTTAAAACAGATAAACTTTTTCCAATATCGTTCTGTTTGAACCCCATAGATGCTAGCACTGAACGAATTTCTGATATATTGTAGTCACAATCCTTCTGCATAAACTCCATAACATTCTGATTACTGTTGTACTTGTAACCATTCTGTGCAAAGTAACCTATTTTTGCCTTAGGCGAAATAGAAATTCCTTCTTCATGGTTTAAGATCATTTGGATTAAAGTTGTTTTTCCGATTCCATTACCACCAGTTAACGCCACTTTTGCTCCTAACGGAATTTGAAAAGATGCATTTTCAAACAGAGCCTTATCCCCAAATACTTTATTAATTTCTGCACCGACTATAGGGTATGGATTATGGAGCTCCAATGCTTTACTTTGCCTGAAACGAATTCTGCGAATGCCTTCCGGAGCTTCTACTTTTCCTAAGGCCGCAATCCTGTGCTCTAGGGTTTTAGCAGCATTATACATCTTTTTTTCCTTACTTCCTATTGATTTTTGATGAGCTAAACGCCCTCCGTCTTCAGTACTTTTTTTCTTTGAAGAACCTTTTGCCTTCTGTTCTATTTTACGAGCCTGTTTTCGCTTTTCCTCCGCAGCCCTTTCCAATCGGGCACGTTCCGCAATAAATTGTTCGTATTCTGCAGCTTGGCTCTTACGTTCTTCCTCTTTCTGACGAAGATAATCAGAATAGTTTCCCCAATACTCAGTGATTTTGCCATCTTTCAGTTCCCATATTTTATCTACTATTTCATCAAGAAAATAGCGGTCATGGCTAATAACTAACAGTGCACCTGTAAAATATTTTAGCTGTCCTATTAGAAAATCAATTCCTTCACGGTCTAAATGGCTCGTAGGTTCATCCGCTAAAATACCATGAACCTGTGCCGATAAGGCCTGTGCTATTTTAAGCCTTGTTTCTTCACCACCGCTCATAGTCTGTATATTTAATTGCTCAACACCTAGCTTGCCTACAAGTGCAAAAATCTTTTTTTCCTCCTGCAGAGTTACTTCGTCCAACTGGGGAATATAGGCAAGTTCACCCAGACGATTCATTTTACATCCTGGGGGAGTTAATTCTCCTAAAAGTACCCTGAGTAAAGTGCTTTTTCCAGCACCATTTGCTCCTACTAAACCAATACGGTCATAATCATATACTTCTAATTCATTTATATCTAAAACATCGCGTCCTTTGAATTCCACACGAATGTCTTTTGCTTTTAATATTAATTCCATAACATTTCCTCCTGTCTATAATCGCATGCTTTCATTTGCTTGTATGCAGGGAAAACCCTGCGATTTTAGCAGGAAGAGTTATGAAAAATAAGATACATAAATATTCCTCCAATATTGTTTATTTTAAATCTAATTTTTCTAACCTCAGTTATCATTTGGCAAACTATAGCAATGCCAATAATTAAAAATACCTGATAGTAAAAAAACCAATGATTTACACCGATTTTATCAGCAAAAGAATCCAGAAAGAATTAACCCAATTGGCATAGCAAGTGACATGATACTTCCGATCAAAGAAAATACACGTCCTAAATATTCAGGCTTAATTTTCTCCTGAAAAAAAGAGCTGTTTGCACACCGCTATAAAATGGCACCGAAAAGCCCCATTATTGCACAGCAAACTACGAATATTACAAATCCATTTGGAGAAGTATTCCCGAAACAGCTAAACTGGTCCCCATTATAAAAAAATGAACTTGTTATTAGTAATACATGCTTTTCGAAGCCCCCTAATCTTCCTAATAATAAGCCTCCTGCTAGCATCCCAAATGCAAAGGAAATTTCCGTAATAGAAATATGCACAGGCGTTCCATTAAAGTGTTCCATGCTTATTAAAGGAAATAGTGCATTGATTGGCATATAAACAAAAAGTATATAGTGTTCCTAAGAGTAATAAGGCAAACAATCCTTTGTTTTTGTCTCAGAACCACAACTCCTTCTTTCATCTCCCTTATGAAATTTGGTTCTAAACTTTGCACTTGATTACCCAGCTTAGGTATACGTACAATTGCTACCGTAATAGATGCAATCACAGCACCCAATACGTCGATGGCAATAATAGCATTTAAATCCCAAACGGAGTATAAAGAGTGCTGCAACTGCCGGACTAACAATATAGCTTATAGACTGCAAAGACTGACTATAGCCTGCGCATTTCGTTAGCTGTTCTTCTGGTACTAAAAAGTGGTGTAACCGCATTGAGTGCTGGGGTATGAAAAAGCTGTTCCAATGCTACGGATAAACAATACTATCATAATCATCCAGACAGGTAGCTCCATACAGAATGCAACAATAGCAAGCACTGCACCAGCTGCTGCGATAATTAAATCGGCACCAATCATTATCTTCTTCCTATCATGACGATCCACTAGCACACCAATGGCAGGTCCCAAAAATCGCATAGGGGTAAAAAAACCTACTAATGAAGCCATAGACAAGACCATCGCAGATCCTGTTTTTTCTGTAAGGTAAAAAATAATCGCCATTTGCAGGATGGCACTAGTGATTAATGATACTGCTTGCCCTGCCCATATTGCATAAAATTTTCGTTTCCAATTGTTGTATTTTTCCATTTATATTATCTCCTGCATATTATTTTGCTTGAATTTCTATTTTTGAATAGCATTCTAGGCAATAAAAAAATGCAGGCCAAACCCACAATGTGGCTTTTTGGTCTGCATACATACAATTTGGAAACATTCATATTAAAGACATAGTTAAATAAAGGTATAGTTAAATAACCAATATCCTCACCGTAACTAATGAATGCTCAATATCGTATAAATAAGCACAACAAAAAAGCCTATCATCGGGTATAGATTCTGCTTTTTTTTATTGCCAGCTTATCTTAAACGCATTGAGGCTGTCATAGTTTCAGTTCCTCCTACATCTTTGTTTATATCAATTTATAGTATAACACAACAAGATGATATGTTCAATATAAAAAGTTATGGAATGAGACTCATACTTCCAATTCGATGCCAGATTTAAAAGGATATGACGAAGTTTTTCTTCATAGACTGTAACGCTCTGGATTATCTTCCTTAGTAGCAAGCGATTAGCTTTCACAAAAATCTTCTGTTTGTAGTTTTAAAAATTCATCAGGATTTTTCTAACTCAACCTCAAAAATATTTCATTTTACATTCCCTCATTTCATTTATTGATAAATTGAGTTTGCAAAAAAAGAGTGGACAATTTTTTTGTCTACTCTTAACCTTTAAAAATAGTTTTTTTAATCGATTTGAAGTTGCCTAAATTATTACTTATTCGGTAAAAATGAAGTATTGCTTTCAACAGATTTCCTTCAACTACACTTCACTTGATTCAAACAAAGGTGGGTACATTTCTATTCCCACAAACTCCTTGTCAATGGAAACAAACACGTACCCACAGGGTAAATGGAAATAGAAACTGATAATTTCTAGCTATCACTTCTACTCATTCCAAAAAAATTTTTCTCACTCTGATACTTACCCACCATAAAGCAAAAAGCCTTGCAATCAAGGCTTTCATTATCCCTTTCGTTCAAAGGTTTCTAAGCTTTTACGAGCAGAGCGACACACTCCACGTGATGCGTCTGAGGAAAAAGATCCACTGGCTGGACTTTCTTCAACTCATAGCCCAATTCTCGGTAGAGTTTGATATCACGCGCCATAGTAGCGACATTACATGAGATATAGGCAATACGATTTGTTCCTGTTTGGCTACTTGCTTTGATAAAGCTCTCAGTGAGTCCTTTTCTTGGTGGGTCCACTAGGATAAGGCTTGGTTGAATTCCATCTTTAAGCCAATTCTTCATGGCATTTTCGGCTGTATCACAGACATAGTGGGCGTTTGAAATATTGTTCAGTTGAGCATTCTTCTTACTATTCTCAACCGCTTCTGGAATTACTTCAACACCATAGACTTCTTTGACATGTTTCGCAACAGAGAGGCCAATCGTCCCGATACCAGAATAGGCATCAATGACCACATCATCTTCTTTTAATTCAGCAAAGTCAATGGCTGTTTGATAGAGTTTTTCAGCCATTTCTGTATTGACTTGGTAAAAGGCTGGTCCAGCGATTTGGTAGTCATTTCCCAACATCTGGTCAGTGATAAAGTCTTGTCCATAAAGGATACGCCAATCCTTACCAAAAATAGCATTTGTGTTTTGATCGTTGATATTTTGCATGACAGATACAATCTCTGGGAACTGCTTGATGAGTTGTTCAATCAATTGCTCTACACGAAAAATCTTCGGACGAGTGGTCACCAAAATAACCATAATTTGACTTGAATAGTGGCCACGACGCACCACAAGATTCCGAATCAAGCCAGATTGTTCCTTTTCATCATAGGGTTTCAAATCATAACGACGGAGCAAGTCGCGTAGGGCTACAACTACCTCATCAATCACAGGATCTTGGATAAAGAAATCTTCTAGAGGCATGAGGTCATGCGAATTCTTACGGAAAAAGCCAGTTTCCAAGACACCATTCACACGACGAACAGGCACCTGTGCCTTATTGCGGTACTTGACTGGATTTTTCATACCAAGCGTTTCAGCAACCTCTACATCAGCAATTCCTGCAATCTTGTAGAGACTGTCCTTAACTTGCTTGGTTTTAAATTTGAGCTGTTCTGGATAGGCAAGATGACCTAAATCCGCGATTCCTGAACGCAGGTAAGCCAGATCTAGATCTTTATTACGGTGTGGTGATTGGACAAGGTATTCTTCAACTTTTCCGAAACCAATCTTTTTATTGACTTTGAGGACACGCATAAGGATTTTTTTCACTCGGTAAAGCATTCTCTACAAAAAAGACCAAACCATCCACCTTGGCCACTCCTGCACCTTCATGGGTCAAGTCAACAATTCCAACTTCTACAATATCATTTTTCTTTAACATTCTCTTCTCTTTCTATTGGCCGACAAAAAAAGACGGCAACGTTACGGTTACCATCTATTATACCATGAAATTTCTTAAGAACCAAAACTCTTGAAGAAGTTGACAATGGCTTGCCAGAGGGAGCTTAAGAAGTTACCGCCGTCTTCTAGCGCCTTATCCGCATCAAAGTTAAGGTTGATATTTTTAAAACTGTCGCCAGCTTGTGATACGATACTTTGTTTCAGGTCATTTAGGGTTTTAGTGAAGTCTGTATTGCTAAGAATATCACTCTTTGAGAGATTCAAAGCAAAATTGATGATGATATTGACCTGGTTTCCTGTTATCACCTGATCAAGTTTGTAATTTTTCAAGGTATCTTCAACAATTTTGCGGACATCTTCTTCTGTCAGAGTTCCCTTAGATTCTTTAGCTTTAGCAAGGCCTGACTTGATATCAGCTAGTGCAACGTTTAGTTTATTAGCATCAAAACCAGTCTTATCCTTGTTTTCAGCATTAATATCAGATAAGGCTTTGAGCTCTTCTTGCGCCAGGTCTTTGTTAGCTTGTGGAACCTTTGCACCATTAGCTTCTAAAGAGTAGTAAATCCCAGCAAGAGCGCTCTCACCTGTTACGGGAATTGGAGCTGCAACTGTAATTTTAGCATGCTCTACACCTAAGGTAACAGCTGCATTTCGATACATATCCTGAGTCACTTTTGTAATATTTTCAGGAGTCTCGATCTTAACCTCTAGTGGCGATTTGTCACCAAGCTTTTTGAATCTTGGCTGATGAAAATAGTTGAAGGCTTGAATCATTAGCTACATTCATAATTTTCGAATAGATATTAGGCGTCATTGTTTTGAGTTCTTTTGTATCTGTTGAAGAATTATAACCAAGTTTTTTCAAGGTTTGATTTTTCTGTTCTTCATTTAGGGAAGAACCAAGAACATATTCTGGTTGAACATAGGTTTCATCAATTACTTTTTTTGGACGTCAGTTGCTGCATGGACACTAGATATAGCTGTAAAAAGCCAAGAAAACTGCAGCACTTGTCAGAAAGATTTTTCTTTCTCATGGGGGATACCCTCCTTTACATATCTAGAGTAATATAAGTAACTTAAAGAAAACTTATAATTAACTTTCATTCTAAAATGCGCTTGTATAAACTTGTTTCAGAAGAATTTTGAGGTTAAAATTCATACTGTTTCCTCAATTTAATTGCTTAGAGTAAACTACTTTCATTGACTTTTTCTATTTTAGCTATCAAAGATAGATATTTTTTTAAAAATCTATAAGTTCATTTTAAACTAGTCTTCCAAGTAGATAATACTTATGCCCCTTTTATGCCCCCTAAACACAAAAATAGCCCTTCGGATAAAATCCGAGGGGCTAGAAACGTTGTTAAATCAACGGACCGAACTTTTGAATTTCAAGGTTCGGGATGAAATAGTTCACTGAACTATTTTATTTTTTAAGGTTGTAGAATGATTTCAATCCACGGTATTCAGCTACTTCACCAAGTTGGTCTTCGATGCGAAGCAATTGGTTGTATTTAGCGATACGGTCTGTACGTGAAAGTGAACCAGTCTTGATTTGTCCTGCGTTAGTTGCAACTGCGATGTCAGCGATTGTTGAATCTTCAGTTTCACCTGAACGGTGTGATACAACGGCAGTGTAACCAGCTTCTTTAGCCATTTCAATAGCTTCGAAAGTTTCAGTAAGAGTACCGATTTGGTTAACTTTGATAAGGATTGAGTTAGCAGCACCTTCTTGGATACCACGTGCAAGGTAGTCAGTGTTTGTTACGAAGAAGTCGTCACCAACAAGTTGTACTTTCTTACCAAGACGTTCAGTAAGAGCTTTCCAACCATCCCAGTCGTTTTCATCCATACCATCTTCGATAGTGATGATTGGGTATTTGTTAACCAATTCTTCAAGGTAGTCGATTTGTTCTGCAGATGTACGAACAGCAGCGCCTTCACCTTCAAATTTAGTGTAGTCGTAAACTTTACGTTCTTTATCGTAGAATTCTGATGAGGCACAGTCAAATCCGATAAATACGTCTTTACCTGGAACATATCCAGCAGCTTCGATCGCAGCAAGGATAGTTTCAACACCATCTTCAGTTCCTTCGAAACGAGGAGCGAATCCACCTTCGTCACCTACGGCAGTTTCCAAACCACGTGATTTAAGGATTTTCTTAAGAGCGTGGAAGATTTCAGCACCGTAACGAAGAGCTTCTTTGAATGTTGGAGCACCAACTGGCAAGATCATGAACTCTTGGAAAGCGATTGGAGCGTCAGAGTGAGAACCACCGTTGATGATGTTCATCATTGGAGTTGGAAGAACTTTAGTGTTGAATCCACCAAGGTAGCTGTAAAGTGGGATTTCAAGGTAGTCAGCAGCAGCACGAGCTACAGCAATAGACACACCAAGGATTGCGTTCGCACCCAATTTACCTTTGTTAGGAGTACCGTCAAGAGCAATCATAGCACGGTCGATAGCTTGTTGATCACGTACATCGTAGCCGATGATAGCTTCAGCAATGATGTTGTTTACGTTGTCAACAGCTTTTTGTGTACCAAGACCACCGTAACGAGATTTGTCACCGTCGCGAAGTTCAACTGCTTCGTGTTCACCAGTAGAAGCTCCTGATGGAACCATACCACGTCCGAAAGCACCTGATTCAGTGTAAACTTCTACTTCAAGTGTTGGGTTACCGCGTGAGTCTAGGACTTCGCGAGCGTAAACATCAGTAATAATTGACATTTTTTACTCTCCTTTGAGTTAAATTATTTTACACCTCTATGATACCTTAAAAATAAGCGTTTTTCAAGAAAAAACGTCATCTTTGTGCAAATTTTCCTTAACTTTCTAAAGTAATCGCTTTCTTATTTTTTTCTTTTCTAGTTGCTTTTATGATATACTATTTTCATGACAGATTTATCAAAACAACTACTAGAAAAAAAGCTCATGGTGGAGCTAAGTTAAACCCCGATGAACAACGTCGGTATCTCGGAACATTTGAAGAAAGAGTTCTTGGTTTTTGCTGATATGGAGACAGCCAATAGTCCAGAATTGCAAAAAGGTTTTCTTTCTATTTTAGAAAACTTTCAAGAGCAAGAGCAGCCCCTTTTTCTAAAAATTAATCCTAAAATAGAATTTGACAAACAAGTTTTTTATCTGAAACAAGCTAAGGAAGCAGATTGGCAGGCGACGATAGTCTCTGATGATCTCACTTCTTCTCCTTTTGGGCTGATTTTCCATACTGATCATGTTAGTCAAATTAATGAAAAAGATATCAAGATTGCATTTTCAAATCTCTGGGAAGGTAAAAAAGAAGAGTCAGCAAAAAAATCTATCTGGAAAAAATGGTTTGGTTAAATTTTTCCAAGGTTCAATAAGCGACCTATATTTGCAGCAGTGTTCTCTATATACCGACTTGCATTGTTTAAACTATCTTCAAGTGGTTCGCTTTTCTCTAATATTGAAAAAGCCGCTAAGATATTTTCAAATGGTAGGGGAGGGAAATCCTCTGATAGACTGCCACAAATAGCAATAACAGGAACTCCGGCAGGGGTTCTTTTTGCTACACCAATCGGTGCCTTTCCTACCAAACTTTGACAATCCAGTCTGCCTTCTCCTACGATGACTAAGTCTGCATCTGCCACTTTTTTATCAAAGTCTATCAAATCCAAGCAAGTGTCAATTCCAGAAACGATACGAGCTTGAGCAAAAGTACATAGACCTGCAGCAATACCTCCACCAGCTCCTGCTCCTTGAAGCTTAAGTGTCATAGGAGCATTTTTTTCTCATAAAAACTCTGAATTGCTAAATCGATGGGTTCAAACAAATGATACTCAAGTCCCTTCTGTTTTCCAAATGTGTAAGTGGCACCCTCATGCCCACATAAAGGACTTTTCACATCAGCTAGGATACGAATCTCAACATCATCAGGTATTTTAAAAGCTATTTCATTTGATACAGAGTCTAAGACCAGTAATGTTTCCCCTGTTCCTGATAATTCCATTCCGTTCTTATCATAGAACTGATAACCCAAACCAGCAGCAATCCCAATTCCACCATCATTACTAGCAGTGCCACCTACACCTACATAAATTCTTTTAATACCTTGTTCAATAAGGTAACGGATTAACTCTCCGATACCACGAGTTTGTATTTTTAAAGGGATTTCTCTTTTCTAGTGGTATCTGCCCTAGACCAATTAAATCAGCTACTTCAAAGAGAGCCGTTTCCCCATTTAAGAAGTAAGGCATGGCTAACTTTTTGACCAAAAGGGCCTGTCACTTCTTGAAATTTTTTTCTTCTAAATTGAGCGACTGACTTATAGCACTTATCGTGCCTTCACCACCATCACCAACTGGACAGAGCAAGCAATCAACATGAGATATCGCTTGTTCAAATCCTCTTTGGATTGCTTTAGCAACCTGATCAGCTCTTAAACATTCTTTAAAAGAATCTGGTGCGATTACAATTTTCATACTTTCACCTCATTTCAAAAAGTCAATCAATGGCAAGACTTCAAAGAGATCTCTCTTATCTACATGACATGCAATCTCTTTTTTGACGACTTCTTTGGCACAAAAACCTACTCCTAAACCTGCCGTTTTTAACATGAACAAATCATTTGCTCCATCTCCAATTGCGATTGTCCTTTCTCTTGGAAGATCTAGTTCTTCTCTCCATTTTTCAAGAGTAGCCTGTTTGATGCGCGGTGTAACAATTTCTCCTGCTAGACCTCCTGTCAAAAAACCATCCTTTACTTCTAACTGATTTGCAAGCAAATAATGAACATCTAGCGATTTTGCTAAACTCTCAACTACTGGACTAAATCCACCAGATACAAGGCCAACAAGAATCCCATTATTTTGCAAAATAGAGATAAATTCTTTGGCATTTTGAGATAAATGTATGCTTTTTAATAACTGTTTCAAAAAACTGCAACCGGGAGACCTTTTAATAAGGCCACTCTCTCCCTAAGACTTGTTTCAAAATCCATTTTGCCCTGCATAGCTAGCCGTGTAATCTTTGAAATTTCCTCCTCACAGCCTGTCTCTCTTCCCAACAAATCAATCACTTCTTCTAGGATTAAGGTCCCATCAACATCCATGACACACAAGCCTTTTACTTGAGACATCCGTTCTCCTCTCTAAACAGCCCAAAAATCGTATGAAGTTATCATACGATTTTATCTATTAATTAACTAAATTATGGTACAAGTCTAGATATGACTTGCAGGCTGTATCCCATGAGAAGTCACATTCCATGGCTTGCTTTTTGTAGTTTTTGCCATACATCGGGTTGATTCTTATAAGCTTCCATAGCTGTTTGGAAAGTCCAATTTAACCAATATGGTGACAAATTGTCAAAAACTAAATCCTGTACCAGAACCTTCAATTGGATTAAAAGGCTTGAACGGTATCTCGCAAACCTCCAACTTCATGTACCAACGGTAAGGTTCCATAACGCATGGCCATCATTTGAGATAAACCACATGGTTCGAAACGACTTGGCATGAGGAAAAGATCACTAGCTGCATAAATTTCCTGAGCTAGCTTGACATCAAAGGTAATATTGGCAGATAGTTTTTTTCTGGATAAACTTGTGCAAACCAAGAAAATGCTTGTTCAAATGCTGGATCCCCAGTTCCCAAAAGAACAATTTGCACATCTTCTTGTAGGAATTGATGCAAGCTCTCAACAACGATGTCAAATCCTTTTTGACGTGTTAAACGAGAAACAATTCCAACTAAAGGAACATCTGCTCGAACTGGCAAGCCAACTCTTTCTTGCAATCTTGCCTTATTTTGAGCTTTTCCAGATAAGTCTTCTTTGTCAAAATGATAGTCTAAAAGTGCATCTGTCTCCGGATTATAAATATCTGTATCGATACCATTCACGATACCAGATACTTTACCAGATTCCATACGAAGAATTTGATCCAAACCACAACCAAATTGACTTGTCATAATTTCATGAGCATAGCTAGGGGAAACGGTTGTTACACGGTCTGCGTATAGGATTCCTGCCTTCATCCAGTTGAGACAATCTTTCCAACGAAGAGTCCCATCAGCATAACGTTCAAAGCCAACTCCAAATAGATCCCAAAGCATTCCTTCAGAAAACTGACCTTGGAACTCCAAGTTATGAATGGTTAAAACAGTTTTAATACCACGGTAAGCTTGAATCCAATTGTACTTTTCCTTCAACAAGAAAGGAACCATAGCTGTATGGTAGTCATGAACATGAAGAAGGTCAGGGATAAAGTCAATCCTTTCCATAGCCTCAAGGGCAGCTAGTTGGAAGAAAGCAAAGCGTTCTCCGTCATCAAAATCACCGTAAACATGACCACGGAAGAAATAATACTGATTATCGATAAAGTAGAAAGTGACCCCATTTAAAACTGCTTTCTTAATTCCACAGTACTGGCTTCTCCACCCAACTCTGACCTCAAAATGGAGAACATCTTCAATCTGATCTCCAAACTTAGCTTCTACCATGTCATAGTAAGGTAGAAAAACTGCAACTTCGTGACCTGCTTTAACTAGTGATTTAGGGAGAGCACCAATAACGTCTCCCAAACCACCTGTCTTTGAAAAGGGTGCACCCTCTGCTGCTACAAATAAAATTTTCATGAATGAATATCCTCTGTTACTTTAGCACCTTTCTTAACGACGACTGGATGTTCTGCAGTACCACGGATCACAACGCCATCCACAACTTCAACACCCTTGTCCAAGATAGCATATTCTACCTGAGCACCTTCTCCAATAACAACACGAGGGAATAAGATACTATCTTTAACCAAGCTATCCTTGTGAATATGAATATTACGTGATAGAACAGAATTAGCCACTTGACCTTCAATGATACTACCAGAAGCAAACTGAGAAGTGCTTACCTTAGATGTATTAGCGTAGTAAGTTGGTTCTTCATTCTTAACCTTTGTATAAATCTTTTGGTTTGGTGAGAAAAGAGAGTAGAATTTTTGCGATTCAAGCATATCTTTGTTAGCTTGGTAATAAGACTCTACAGAGTGAATATTTGCAAGGTAGCCTGTGTACTCGTAAGCAAAAGCCCCTTCTTTGGCAGCTAAATCACGTAAAACATAGCGCAATTTCTCTGGATGTTCTTTCTTAGCCTCTTCTTCCAAACGTTCAATCAACCAAGGTGTATCAACGACAAAAATATCTGTAGACATATTGAATATTTCTTCTGTTGATTTTCTATCAAATAGTTTATGAGAACGAACATGGTCTGTTTCATCTACTTCCAAGATTGCGTTCACTTCTGAGATATCTTTCTTAGGAAGTTTCTTATAAACAACTGTAATAGGCCCCTTCGTTGTATTGTGAAGGTGGAACACTTGGTTCAAATCAATATTAATTAGGACATCACAGTTGAGTGATACTGTTTGGTTTGATCCAGAGCGTTTTAGATAAGTAAGAAGCTGTTGGTAATATTCTTTTCCTACTGTGCTACTCTCAACGCGCGTATTATAAATTCCTAGATAATAGTGACTAAGAAGAGTTGACAAGCCCCACTCACGCCCTGAACGGATATGGTCAAAAAAACAGAACTAATATTATCCTGCTGAAAAATACCAAAAACACTGCGAACACCAGCATTGGCAAGACTTGAGAGCGGGAAGTCAATCAAACGATATTTACCGCCAAATGGCAAACTAGCTACTGGACGGTGGTCTGTCAATGTTGACATATCATGAAAACCAACTGTGTTTCCTAAAAATGGCAGAATATTTATCAATCTTCATCTGTTGCTACCCCCACTACTTCATTATATCCTACAACTTGTACTTCTTCTGCTCCATCAATTTCGACACCATCAGAAATAACTGCACCTTCACCAATAATAGCACGTTTGATTTTAGCTCCATGTCCAATAATGGCTCCACTCATGATAACTGAATCAACAACTTCTGCCCCTTCGCGAACTTGCGCACCTGTTGAAAGGATAGAGTGTTTAACCGTTCCATCAACGAAACATCCGTCTACAACTAATGAGTCTTCCACATGAGCATTTGCCCCAAGGAAGTTTGGTGGTGAAATCAAGTTTCTTGAGTAAATCTTCCATTGACGATTACGACTATCCAAGGCATTTTCTGGTGAAATGTATTCCATGTTGGCTTCCCAAAGTGACTCAATCGTACCCACGTCTTTCCAATAACCATTAAATTCGTAGGCATAGACACTTTCACCTGACTCAAGGTAATTTGGAATGACGTTCTTACCGAAGTCTGACATATCGACATTGCTCTTTTCAGCAGCGACTAACATATTGCGGAGACGTTGCCAATCAAAGATATAAATCCCCATAGAGGCTTTGGTAGATTTTGGTTGGGCTGGTTTCTCTTCAAATTCTACAATACGATTATTAGCATCTGTATTCATGATACCAAAACGACTGGCTTCTTTAAGAGGAACATCAAGAACTGCTACTGTCAAACTAGCATTATTATCCTTGTGAGATTGGAGCATAGCATCATAGTCCATTTTGTAGATGTGGTCCCCAGACAGAATCAAAACATACTCAGGGTTGACACTATCGATATAGTCGATATTTTGATAAATAGCGTGACTAGTTCCTTCAAACCAACGATTTCCTTCACTTGCGGAATAAGGTTGGAGGATAGAGACACCAGAATTAATACCATCTAGACCCCAACTTGAACCATTTCCAATATGATTGTTAAGAGCAAGTGGTTGATACTGTGTGATGACTCCAACATTGTTGATGCCTGAGTTGGCACAGTTTGAAAGAGCAAAGTCAATGATACGGTAGCGCCCACCAAATTGTACAGCTGGTTTAGCAATGCTTTGAGTGAGTTTCCCGAGACGAGTTCCTTGCCCACCAGCAAGAATCAAAGCTAACATTTCATTCTTCATTTTCTACTCCTTTATGTTTTTGATTTTTAATAGTTTTAGCAGTTTTCAAGCGTCTCTTGATTTTCCAAATACTTGCCCCCATTGCTGGTAAGGTAAAGGTCAAGGTCTGCTCATAATCCTTCCATAGTCCTTCTTGCGTTTGAACAGTTTGATTGTGTTCTTTCCAGACACCGCCCCACTCTTCTAACTCAGTATTCCACACTTCTTCGTAAATACCAGCAACAGGAAGTCCGATTGTAAAATCTTGTCTTTCAACAGGGGCCATATTAAAGATACACACTAACATCTCATCCTTCTTACCTTTGCGAATGAAGGACAGAACACTCTGGTCTCGATTATCCGCATCAATGATTTCTATACCATCATAGCTGGTATCGATTTCCCACAGACAGCGATGGTCTTTGTAAAACTGGTTTAGCTGAGAAGTGAAATACTTCATCTTAGCATTCATTGGATCCTCTAGGTTAGACCATTCCAACTGTTCTTCAGATTTCCACTCTAGAAATTGACCATATTCGCTACCCATGAAGAGTAATTTCTTACCCGGGTGACAAATTTGGTAGGTGTAGAGATTACGCAAGCCAGCAAATTGATTGTAACGATCTCCCCACATCTTGTGCATCATACTCTTCTTACCATGAACCACTTCATCATGCGAGAATGGTAGGAGGTAATTCTCCTTGAAGACATACATAAAGCTGAAAGTCACCAGGTTAAAGTCGTATTTACGATAGATCGGATCTTCTTCGTAGAATCGGAGGATATCATTCATCCAACCCATGTTCCATTTGTAATCAAAACCAAGACCGTCTGAATCCTTGGTGTCAGTAATCTGAGTAGCTGATGAACTTTCCTCAGCTATCATCATAACATCTGGATGAACAAGTTTAATCACATCATTCAAGCGTTTTAGGAAATAATATCCTTCATAGTTTAGGTTGCCACCATCTTTATTAGGTGTCCAGGGAGCATCATCGTAGTCAAGATAGAGTATGTTGCTGACTGCATCCACGCGGATACCATCCAAATGATAAAATTCAATCCAATGTTTAATACTAGAAATTAAGAAGGATTGAACCTCATTTTTTCCTAAATCGAAGTTGAGAGCCCCCCAACCAAAATTATGAGCCTTATTATGGTCTTGGTATTCGAAAGTTGGTGTACCATCATAATATGCTAAGGCATCATCATTAATAGTAAAGTGTCCAGGAACCCAATCTACAATAACTCCGATATTATTTAAATGGCATTCTTCAACAAAATCTTGAAATTCTTCAGGACTTCCATAAGTATGCTCTAAAGCAAAGTAACCCATTAGCTGATAACCCCAACTCAAACCAAGTGGGTGGGACATCAAAGGCATGAATTCTATGTGTGTATAATTCATATCAACTAAATAAGGAATCAGTTCGTCTTTTAGTTGACTGAAACGATAAGGACTTCCGTCAGGATTCCTCTTCCAAGATCCAGCGTGAACTTCGTAGATATTAATAGGACGTTGTGCAAACCCATTTCGTTTTCTACGGGCTAACCAAAGGCCATCCTTCCATTTCTTTTCAGGAATATCTGTTAAAATAGCTCCAGTACCAGGTCGTGCCTCATACCGTACAGCCAAAGGATCAATCTTCATAAGCTGATGGCCATTCGAACGTGTGATGTTGTACTTATAAATTTGTCCTTCCTGAGCAAGACTCGTAAAGACCTCCCAAACACCAGACTCATTTCTCTCCATGGCGATTTGATTATCAACCCAGTTGGTAAAGTCACCAACTAAATGGACTGCTTGTGCATTAGGTGCCCACACACGAAATCGATAACCAAGCACTCCGTTTAGTTCTTCCTTATGTGCTCCCAGATAATGCTGGAGGTGAAAGTTTTCACCAGTCATAAAGGTTCGCAAAGATTCTCTATTATCCATACATCCTCCTATTTCTGTAAGCGTTTTCTATAAATTTATTATACTACCTTTTTATGAAAGATTCAAGTGTATTACTAAGAAAGATTAAAAATTATTTTTGAAAGTCTTCAATAAATTAACTTATTTCTTCACTTGTAAATCAAGTGTTTTTTTCAGAAACACTTTGAAAACGAAATGTTTTTTTACAATACTACCATAAAGTTCGTTATTTTACTAACAAAAAAATTTAATTTCTAATAAAAATAAACCAGGAAATGAATTTCCTGATTTTATGGTTTTTAACAGATAAGGTACTGCAAATGAATTTAAATTGTAAATCGATTCTACAAAACTTTAAAGACACTAACACTTATGTCACCAAGTATATCTTCTTCAAGGGAAGTTGTATTTGTAACAAGCAGCTGCAAACTGCCCGCATTTTCAAAACGTTGAGGTTTACCTTTAGCATTGAATACGACTAGTAAATGCTCTTTCCCATGAACTTCATATACAATCCAACCACTGTGTTCATTCGCCGAATGGACAAAGACATGGTGATAGATTTCTTCATAAGTAGGATAAGAAAAGGCATCTGTTTGAGTTTTTAACTGAATAACTTTACGAACAAAGTCTATACTATTTTGGCGTTCATTTAGTAAATCCCAATCAACTTGATTGACCTTATCTGGGGCATTGTAGCTATTCATGGCACGTTCTCTATCATCGTGTGTTAATTCCCCATTTGGACCAGTCGTAACAAGTTTAGTACGACCAAATTCTTGACCAATTTCCATAAAGGCCATGCCTTGCATGAGTAAGTTCATAGCTGTTGCAGTCTCTACCTTACGCATGATCTGCTCAGAACTTTGATCCTGATGTAGGGTTGCTAACAAGTCGTGAAGATTGTAGTTATCATGAGCTTCGACATAGTTGAGTACTTGATTTGGACGAATATATGATCCTAATTCACGACTACCAAGGATGGCTTTTGCAAGAATAGGCTCGGTAGCTGCACCACTGACAAAACCAGATTTGATAGAACCATAGACTTCCCCGCCCTTAACTGCATCACGCTGATTGTCGTTAAAGAAGCCAATATTTGGCATTTGATAAGCATTGTCTTTCTTGGCCTTATCATAAGGGGCAAGACCAGTACCCATGTCCCAGCCTTCACCATATAAGATGATATTAGGGTCAATTTCATCCAAACTCTGACGAATCATCTGCATGGTTTTAACATCATGGATTCCCATCAAGTCAAAACGGAAGCCGTCAATATTGTATTCCTGCACCCAGTAGAGAAGAGAATCAATCATATACTTACGGAACATTTCATGTTCACTTGCTGTCTCGTTACCAACACCTGTTCCATTTTGATAAGTACCATCAGGATTCATTCGATAGTAATAATCAGGAACTGTTGTTTGGAAAGGTGCATCCACTACTGAGAAAGTGTGGTTGTAGACAACGTCCATAATGACACCAATACCCGCATCATGATAGGCCTGAACCATCGTCTTCAAATCACGAATGACTTGGGCTGGATCATCAGGATTGGTTGATAAACTTGTTTCCGGAGCGTTATAGTTTTGTGGGTCATAACCCCAGTTATAGGTCACATTACCTTCTGAATCATATTCCTTATGACGATCTGCAATTGGTTGCAGTTGCACATAATTATAACCCACACTCTTGATGTAATCAAAGGCTGTCGCTTGTCCATATTGGTTGACAGTCCCTGCTTGGGCAGCACCTAAGAAAGTTCCTCGAAGATGTTCATCCACACCTGAGGTTGGTGATTGGGTTAAATCTCTGATATGCATTTCACAGATAACTGCCTTACAAGGATTTTCTAATCGCCAGCTCGCTTCTTTTCCATGTTTAACTTCAAAGTTTTCTATTTGCTTCTCAGCATGACCAAGGATTGCAGAACGTTTCCCATCAGGACTGGTCGCGATAGTATAAGGGTCGCGAGTAAGACTTTGATGATGTGGAAATTGGACCTGATACTGATAAGCCTTACCTCTTAAATCTTCCTCGACTTCTAAAGTCCACACTCCAATCGTATTATCTTTGTGATTATATGAATAGCTATTACCTCTCTTCATATCAAATCTTTTCCAAACAGGAGCATCATTTGCAGTAGATTCATACACGACAACTTGTACTTCTGTTGCCGTTGGCGACCAAAGAGCAAAACTAGCCTTATTGTCCTCTACTTGGCAGCCTAGTTCACCCTGATAACCCCAATGATGGTCAAAACTGGCGCTATTAATAGCTTTATCGAAAGCGAAAGGATTTTGATTTTTATAAGCAGGACTTGCAATAGCAGGATTTTCTGAATAATAAATCCGATCATCTTCCTCTAAAATCCATACTTCTGTCAAAAGTGGATAATAGTTAAAACGGATAGAGTATTCCTTATTTGTTTGACCTGTATGAACCACAAAATTTAGGGTCTCGACAGCTCTATCACTCGAGTGTTCAAAGGTAAATAAGGCGCCGAAATAATCTTCCTTATAGGTTAATAAATCGATTCTCTGATCTTGACTTTTGACAAAAGAACATGTGTCGTATTCACCATTTTTACGATGGTAATGAATACGCATAGGGTAGTTGTACATCATTTTATATTTTATCTTTCTTTTCTTACTTTTTTTGATTCTATTTTTAAAATACTAAATCTCAGTCTTTTACAGACTTTCTAACCAGGCTTCATCTCGAACCTCGATACCAAGTTCTTGTGCTTTTTTTGAAGTTTACTTCCAGCATCTGCTCCTGCAACGACGAGGTCTGTCTTTTTGGAAACACTGCCTGTTACTTTGGCACCCAAACTTTCGAGTTTAGTTTTTAGCTTCTGAGCGCTTGAGCCGTTCCAATTTTTCCGGTCAATACCACTGTCAAACCTGACAAGGCTGCATCCGCTACTACTGTCTGACCTTTATAGTCCAGATTGACTCCTGCTTCTTTCAATTCTCTGAGGAGAATTTCAGAGCCTTCTGTCGCAAAATAAGTCTGAAGACTCTTGGCAACCACACCACCCAAACTTTCAATACTAGCCACTTCCTCTGGATCTGCCTGAGCCAGATTTTCAATTGAATGGAAATGTTGAAGTAAGAGCTGACTGGCCTTACTTCCGACATGGCGAATCCCCAAACCAAACAAGAGCTTCTCGGCAGAATTTTCCTTAGATGCTTGGATGGCCTGATAAAGTTTAGCAGCGGACTTTTCCTTGACCCCCTCTAAAAGGAGGAAATCCTCTTCTTTCAAACGGTAAATATCTGCCACATCCTTGACTAGATCTGCAGCAAAGAGTTTCTCAACAATAGATGGACCAAGGCCTGTAATATTCATAGCATCACGAGAAGCAAAGTGAATCAAACCTTCCATGATTTGGGCAGGACAACGCGGATTGATACACCGTAGAGCCACTTCATCTTCAAAGTGTAGCAAATCAGAGTCACAACTTGGGCAGTTTGTAGGGATATCTAGTTTTTCTTCAGAAACCCGCTTGGACTCTACCACTCGTAAAACGGCAGGGATGATGTCACCAGCCTTATAGACGATAACCGTATCGTCTTTGTGGATATCTTTTTCAGCAATATAATCCACATTGTGCAGGGTCGCTCGGCTAACAGTTGTACCAGCTAGTTGTACTGGTGTTAGATTTGCAGTTGGAGTCACCACACCCGTACGGCCAACTGTCCAATCAACTGAGAGTAGTTGAGCTTCTTTTTCTTCAGCTGGGAACTTGTAAGCTACTGCCCACTTTGGAGCCTTAACAGTAAAGCCAAGTTCTTCTTGACCTGCCAGGTCGTTGACCTTGATCACCACCCCATCAATATCATAAGGCAGATTTTCCCGTTCTTGTCCTATTTCTTGGATAAAATCCCAAATCTCATCCATGCTTTCAGCCAGAATTCGCTTAGGATTGACCACAAAACCTAGTTGTTCTAGGTGCTTCAAAACCTTTTCTTGGCTATCACGAGTTGAAGGGCTGGCTTCTTGATAGAGGAAGGTAGCAAGATTGCGCTTGGCTACTACAGCTGTATCTAACTGCCGAAGGGTTCCTGCTGCTGCATTACGAGGATTAGCAAATTCGGGCTCTCCATTTTCTTGGCGAGCTTGGTTGACCTGGTCAAAAGAAGCGCGTGGCATATAACATTCCCCACGAACTGTGATATCTAGTTCTTCTGGCAAGGTCAAAGGAATATCCTTAACACGCTTAAGGTTTTCTGTGATATTCTCCCCAACAGAACCATCTCCACGTGTTGCACCAGCAACTAAAATCCCCTTTTCATAAGTAAGAGAGATTGATAAGCCATCGATTTTCAGCTCACAAATATAGGTTGGATGGGCAACTTCCTTACGAACACGCGCGTCAAAAGCTTCAAGCTCCTCACGTGAAAAAGCATCCTGCAAACTATAAAGAGGATACTGATGACTGTATTTTTCAAAACCATCTAAAACCTTGCCACCAACACGATGGGTCGGACTGTCTGCTAATACTTGATCTGGATAGGCAGCCTCCAACTCAACCAACTCACGGTAAAGACGGTCATAGTCACTGTCTGAAACCGAGGGATTATCGCTGGTATAGTACTCAGTCGCATAGCGATTGAGCAAGGCGACTAACTCATTCATTCTTTTATTCATAAGACCATTTTACCATAAACTAAGCCCTCCTCACAAACGAGAAGGGCGGAAAAAACACTTAGATTGGAATTATTTTTAAAACTCAAACAGACTTATGTCTCTTTTTTAAAACGAGTTCGAACATAAATAAACGATATACAAGACAAGATGATAACACCACTTCCAATTATCAAGAAAGAAGAGAGATGTACACTTGGTAAGACTGTCATAAATCCTTTTGCAATAGGCATAAATAGAATAGCTAAGGTAAAAATTGTACTTAATACTCTCCCCAAATATTCCCCCTCAACCTTGGTTTGCACCTGAGTAAAAAAGTGAATATTAAAAATCGTCATAAAGAGTTCACAAATCAGGTTTCCAGAAAAGGTTAAAATATTGGGCAGTGGCAAACCCATCATAAAAAAACTCCTACTCCTGTTAAAAATCAATAAGAATAAAAGTGTATTCATACTTGATTTAAATTTATTTGCTATCAGTGCTCCTATGATGGAGCCAATCGCACCCATGGTTAAGATAGTCGCATAAGCTCCTTCTACTCCGTATAGTTTATTTGAAAAAGGAAGCAAAAACTCAAAGGCCGCAAAAAAGAAATTAACGCTGGAAGCCACTAACAGGAGAAAGAAAATCTCTTTTTGATGCCAGATATAGTGTAACCCATCCTTGATATCTACAAAAATATCTTTCCCAGTAAAAGGTTTCTTATCTTGAACCATTGGTTCTTCTTTTGGAAGGAGAGCCACTAGAACAAAAGCAATGAAAAAAGTCAGCGAGTCTAGCAGTAGCGTCATATGGAGACTTGCAAATTGTAAAACAAGGAAGGAAAGAACAGGAGAGCTAACACCTACAACCTGCAAAACCAGCTCTAAGCGAGAGTTATAGATCACAATCTCATCTTTTTCAACAACCTCAGTTATAATGGCTTTATTGGCTGTACGAGAAAAGGCAAAAGCAACAGCCTGCACAATGTTAGCAACAATCAAAGCTCCAATCATCCAGCTGTCATTTCTTATAAAAGAAATAGCCAGACAAAGAATCCCACAAACAAGATCCGTCGCCATTAAAATCCTACGACGAGAAAAACGGTCTGAAACGACTCCGCCAAAAGGATTTACGAGAATAGATGTGACGAGTTCAGAAATCTGATACATTCCTAAAACAGTCTGTCCGATAGTCCCCATGGAAGCCAACCAGACACTATTTCCATAATCATAGAGCATATTCCCTATCTTGTTAACAGTTCCACGGCTAATCAACTGTACTGCATAGCGGTTCATATAAAAACTCCTCTCAAATTTTGAAACTATTGTATCAAAACTGAAAGGAGCTTTTTATTTTTTCCCTTATTTGGGAAAATTAATCTTTGACAAATTTTTCGTAGTGTTCCTGATAGTAGGCTACTTGCTCTGGAAGACCTAGCACGTCAAAAATATGCATGGCCTCTTTCATTTGGCTACAACCTTCTTTACACTGTCCTTTTTGGTAGAAGGCAAAGCCTTTTAAATAATGAAAAATATTACGCTCATAAAGCTTAATACCTTTACCAATAATCTTCTCTGTATAAGCCTCGAAATAACTAGCATTATCAAAAGAAAGATGCTCTAAACAATGTTGATAACAATTGAGGGCCAAAATCAACACTAATCTCTTATGACGACCAATCTCTAGGTAAAATTCCTCCCTCTCCATAACTTCTCTACCAATCCGAGTGACATAGTCCACATCGTAGAAACTATAGAGGTTCCCGAAAAGAATCAACTCATACATGGTCCATTCTTCTGTTTTGAAGAGATAATCTGCTACCTTATCCAAATCATCCTGCTTCATATCATAAGTCGTATCTCTTTGACAAATCAGACCTTGCATCAAAATCCAGTTCAGCTCAAAATAAAGGGGATTCGTCGAACTCTTAGCCTTTTCAAGTTGTTCCCTTTGAAGCTTTTGAAAACCTGCAATATCATTTGAATAGTAAAGAGGCACAATTTGTCCCATCATGGCAACATGTTCATGATTGTGAAAATTCCTTGCCTTGTCCATGAAATTTTCGATTGTGACATGAATATTATCCAAAATCTCAAAAAAACGTGAGACTGCTAGGTCAGACTCCCCAAGCTCAAAGCGAGATAACTGAGAGGTTGAACAGGATTCCCCTGCCGCCTCCTTTAAAGAATAATTTCCACTTGTTCGAAATTCACGAAATACTTTTCCTAGATTTTCCATCTTTACACCTGCTCTGATAATTCTTCCCACTCAAGCATAGCTTCTTCCTGACGATGGCTGATTTTGTCCAGTTCAGCCTGCAATTCCATGAGTTTACCTGCATCGTTGGTTTCCAACATTTGTTCAGAAATAGCTTGGCTTTGACTTTCTAGCTCTTCGATTTCAGCTTCTAGACTTTCGATTTGTCGCATGAGTTTGCGAACTTCTTTTTGACTTTCTTTCTGAGCTTGATAGTCATTAACTGGACTTGCTTCTTTTGCTTGATTGCTAGTTGAAGCTTCCTCAGCCTGAGTCATTTCTACTTCTGCTTTCTTCTCAACATAGTAGTCGTAGTCTCCCAAGTAGAGAGTCGAACCATTCTCAGACAATTCCAAAACATGGGTGGCTACACGATTGATAAAATAACGGTCGTGGCTGACGAATAGAAGAGTTCCATCGAAGTCAATCAAGGCATTTTCCAACACTTCCTTACTATCAATATCCAAGTGGTTGGTCGGCTCGTCAAGGATCAGGAAGTTGTTGTTTTCCATAGACAATTTAGCCAAAAGCAAACGAGCTTTTTCGCCACCAGACAGCATGCCGACTGATTTTTTGACATCATCTCCTGAGAAAAGGAAGGCACCTAGACGATTGCGAATTTCAACTTCTGGTGTCAGTTTAAAATCATTCCAGAGTTCATCCAGCACCGTATTACTTGGTGTCAGCTTGCTTTGGGTTTGGTCATAGTAACCAACCTCAACATTAGCGCCAAAGCGCTTTTCTCCCTTGATAAACGGAATTTGATCCACTATAGACTTGATAAAGGTTGACTTGCCGATTCCATTTGGACCAACGATGGCAACAGCATTCATCTTACGAAGGTCTAGGTTGATAGGCTCTGACAATACTTCCCCATCATAACCAATGGCTGCATTTTCAACTGTCAAGACAACATTACCAGACGTTTTGTCAGACTGGAATGTCATGTTGGCTGATTTCTTTCCAGCTTCAGGCTTGTCCAAACGTTCCATTTTTCCAGCTGTTTGCGGCGAGATTGGGCACGTTTGGTCGTCGAAGCTCGGACTAGATTGCGGTTGACAAAGTCTTCCAGAGCAGCAATCTCCTTCTGTTGCTTTTCATAATTTTTGGCCTCAGTAGCCAGCTTCTGCTCCTTTAATTCAACAAAACGAGAGTAGTTGCCCACATAGCGATCCAAGGAATGCTTGGTCAAATCCAGCGTAATCGTCGCAACCTTATCCAAGAAATAACGGTCGTGGCTGACGATAATGAGGGCACCGCTATAGTTTACCAAGTAATTCTCTAGCCAGGCGATGGTTTCAATATCCAAGTGGTTGGTTGGCTCGTCTAATACCAAGAGATTTGGCTTTTCAAGGAGCATTTTGGCAAGTGCCAAACGAGTATTTTGACCACCAGAAAGCTCCGCAATTTTCATCTGCCACATAGACTCATCAAATTTGAATCCATTCAAAATCGCTCGTATATCAGCTTCATAGGTAAAGCCCCTGCTTGGCGAAAAATTCTCAGATAAGCGGTCGTAATCTGACATCAGTTTCTCTAAATCATCACCAGACTTTTCTCCCATCTCCAACTCCATCTGACGAAGTTGTTTCTCAGTTCGACGCAAGTCATCAAAGACATGAAGCATCTCATCGTAGATGGTATTTTCAGACTCAAAACGGCTATCTTGGGCTAGGTAAGACAGAGAAATATCTTTTTTCTTATTGATTTCTCCACTAGTTGGCTCCTCTTCTCCAACCAAAATCTTCAAAAAGAGTAGACTTACCTGCACCATTTTTTTCCCAACAAAGAGCAATACGGTCTCTTTCATCAACTTGCAGATTGATATTATCAAAAAAAGAACCTCTCCTGCAAAAGAACGTTCAATTTTTATTAGCTTGTAAAATAATCATACAAGTAGTATAGCATGTTTCTCTAAGGCATTCAAGATAGGTCTATAGGCATATATCAAGACCTTCTAGAAATATAAGCTAAGGTTTTACTAAAAAACTAAATCATGATATAATGAAAGCGATAAAAACTATAATAAATAAAAAGGAGAAGCAATATGTCTTACCAAGAAAATTACCAGAAATGGGTTGATTTTTGCAGAGCTTCCTGACTACCTTCGTCAAGATTTAGAAAATATGGATGAAAAAACAAAGGAAGATGCCTTCTATACAAATCTTGAATTTGGTACTGCTGGTATGCGTGGTTTGATTGGTGCAGGTACTAACCGTATCAACATCTATGTTGTACGTCAAGCAACAGAAGGTTTGGCACGTTTGATTGAATCAAAAGGTGGAAACGAAAAAGAGCGTGGTGTTGCGATTGCTTATGATAGCCGTCACTTCTCTCCTGAGTTTGCCTTAGAATCTGCGGCAGTTCTTGCTAAACATGGTATTAAATCTTATGTATTTGAAAGCCTTCGTCCAACTCCAGAGCTTTCTTTTGCAGTTCGTCACCTCAACTGTTTTGCTGGTATTATGATTACTGCCAGCCACAACCCTGCACCATTTAACGGCTACAAAGTATATGGTGAAGACGGTGGACAAATGCCTCCACACGATGCAGACGCTTTAACTACCTATATTCGTGCAATCGAAAACCCATTTGCAGTTGAGGTTGCTGATGTGGAAGCTGAAAAGCTTCTGGCTTGATTGAAGTCATCGGCGAAGCTGTCGATGTGGAATACCTCAAAGAAGTCAAGGACGTTAACATCAACCCTGCCTTGATTGAAGAATTTGGTAAAGACATGAAGATTGTCTACACACCACTTCATGGTACTGGTGAAATGTTGGCTCGTCGTGCTCTTGCCCAAGCAGGATTTGACTCTGTTCAAGTCGTTGAAGCACAAGCAACTGCTGACCCTGACTTCTCAACTGTAAAATCTCCAAATCCAGAAAGCCAAGCAGCCTTTGCCCTTGCTGAAGAACTTGGTCGCAAAGTTGGTGCAGATGTTCTTGTGGCAACTGACCCAGACGCTGACCGTGTTGGTGTGGAAGTTCTTCAAAAAGATGGTAGCTACCTCAACCTTTCAGGTAACCAAATCGGTGCTATCATGGCAAAATACATCTTGGAAGCCCATAAAAACGCTGGAACTCTTCCTGAAAACGCAGCTCTATGCAAATCTATCGTATCAACTGACTTGGTAACGAAGATTGCTGAAAGCTACGGCGCAACTATGTTTAACGTTTTGACTGGTTTCAAATTTATCGCTGAAAAAATCCAAGAATTCGAGGAAAAACACAATCACACTTACATGATGGGATTTGAAGAAAGCTTCGGTTACTTGATTAAACCATTCGTACGTGATAAAGACGCTATCCAAGCGGTTCTTGTTGTTGCTGAACTTGCCGCCTACTACCGTTCACGTGGTTTGACACTTGCTGACGGTATCGAAGAAATCTACAAAGAGTATGGTTACTACGCTGAAAAGACTATCTCTGTTACCCTTTCTGGCGTCGATGGTGCTGAACAAATCAAAGCGATTATGGCTAAATTCCGTAACAATGCTCCAAAAGAATGGAATGCAACAGCTATCACTGTCGTAGAAGACTTCAAAGCTCAAACTGCTACTGCTGCTGACGGTACTGTTACAAACTTGACAACTCCTCCAAGTGATGTGTTGAAATACACACTTGCTGACGGTTCATGGATTGCCGTTCGCCCTTCAGGTACAGAACCAAAAATCAAGTTCTACATTGCAGTTGTAGGGGAAACAAACGAAGAATCACATGCTAAGATTGCTAATATCGAAGCAGAAATCAATGCTTTTGTAAAATAAAGCCCTATAAAAGATGAGACCAACCAATCTCATCTTTTTTTCGTATCAAATCTAAGCAATTTTAGAAACTTTATGGCATACTAGACATATCAATGAAAGCGAGGTAATCTCATGGAACAATTTTTAGATAATATCAAAGACCTTGAAGTCACTACAGTTGCGCGTGCGCAAGAAGCTCTTGATAAGAAGGAAACTGCAACCTTCTTTATCGGTCGTAAAACTTGCCCTTACTGCCGTAAATTTGCTGCTACCTTGGCAGGTGTCGTAGCCGAAACCAAAGCTCACATCTACTTCATCAACAGTGAAGAAGCAAGCCAACTCAATGAGTTACAAGCATTCCGCTCACGCTATGGAATTCCAACTGTACCAGGCTTTGTTCACGTTGCAGATGGTCAAATCAATGTCCGTTGCGACTCTTCAATGTCAGCTCAAGAAATCAAAGAATTTGCAGGATTGTAAAAAATATAAAAAGAAGGCATTCGTCTTCTTTTTAATTATTTTCAAAATAGGAATCAACCAACTCCTGAATTCTTCCTTCTTTGGCAGCAGGAATGGTATCTTCTAAAACAAAGTTCTTTCTACTGATATCTTGAGAGAGATTTCCAAAGATAAAATTAGTCGAGATGTTATAGATAATCTCTGAAGGTGCAAATCCATAAACTTGATTTTCCAGGATATGTTTTAAGCGTTCCTCAGAATTTGGAAATACATCTTTCAAGCCTTCGCTATTATATAGTCGCTTAACAAGCTCAGCAATATAGAGACCAGACTTCATGTACAAATCAATGAATGAAAATTTACTTGAAAAAAGTAATTCAATAAATATCTCTCCGATGACCAACTTCTAGAGTAGCAATGACTAATTCATCATCTACAATTTGTACGATAACTCGATAATTACCAATTCTATAGCGCCATTGACCAACACGATTACCAATCAAAACCTTTCCGTGTCGTCTTGGATCTTCCGAAACATTGGTTTGTAAATAGTTTGTAATTAGCTTCTGCGTATAACGGTCCAATTTTTTCAATTGCTTGATGAAGCGTCTTGTCGGAACTAATTTATACAAATTATTCATCCTCCAAGCCTAAATCATGCATCATTTCTTCCCAAGTAATGGGTTCAACTCCTTTTTCCAAATCTTCTAAATACTCTTGATAGGCTAAATCTGCCACACGAGCGTCGTATTCGTCTTCTAAAGCTTCAAGAGTTTTGGTGCGGATAAGTTCCGATAGAGAAACTCCTTCAAACTTAGCCATTGCTTTCATAAATGTTTTATCAGCTTCAGAAACTTTTAATGTAATAGTAGCCATCTTTTGTGCTCCCTTTTTTAATGGTAACACCATTGTATTACTTTTTAGGTGTTCAGTCAATATAAAAAAAGAACACCTTCTCAGCGTTCTTTCTATAATAGGTCCATCTTGATAACTCTAAAATATATTTTCAAATTACTTATTAAGGTTATTGAATTTCAATGAGTAGTGAACTTAATCCTATATACTAAAAGTTATAACATTAATAAGAACAATTTGTAGTTTTGATATTTAAAAAAATGTAAAAATATCCATTACTTTAATCATCACCTTCATAACATAAAGGTTTAGTTGCACCTGTCTAGAATAGTAATAATTTCCACCATTTACATAAAGTTCAGCTCCATGCAGAATAGATATAGGATGGATATACCTATATGTTTTTCCTGTGGTATTTCCAAGTGAGGGAGCAACTGTCTCTCGCGAGTACTGTTTTGCTAATGAAAGAGTATTTTTCTTACCATGTTGAGCAATAAAATCAATATAAGATGGTCCAAAATTATAAGCCTGCACGGCCGTCCAAACATCAACTCCCTTATTTTGTGCCTGATAGAGATTATCTGTCAGAGTTTGGATTCCTTGACGAATGCTAATAGCTTTGTCATTTATGGAGTTTGTTGAGCCCGTTGCAGACTCACTTGACTGCATGACATCGCCTTCTTTTCCTTTGGTTTCGGTATAGATCATAGCGAGCACAAGCTCTTCATTTGCTGGTGTATCTTTTTCACTCAAGATTTCCCTAACCAAGGTTTGGTAAGTCATCACTTGCTTAACATCTTGATGAATACGGTATATTTTATAGCCAACAAAAAGTAAGACTGCTAGCACTAGCACTCTTCGTAATAATTTAAACATTATTTGCTTTGTATATCCTCGATATTTTTTTGATTAAGATAGAGTAGGTTCCATTATCATTTTGGATAAACTCAACAGACTCGGCGTCTTGATAGACGTTATTGGGAACGATGAGCTCAATTCCATTTGACAAGGAGAGTTTTTGGTTTTCAAATTTCTTTAATTGGCGACTGGCATCAATTTCATCAAATTGAACAGGCTCTGGTACAGCTTCCTTGACTTGATCAATAAAGCTTAATCGAGCTGTCAGGTTGTTATCAAAAAGATCATTGGCCAATTTTTTTCAGGTGACAATTCATTGCTTTCTTCTAAATTGTTGAAAATAGCAGACTTGACCTTGGATTGAAATTGAAAATCATCTGTGTGAAAAGATTCAGCAATTCGCTGGGCCGTTTTTTCCAGCTCCTTGATGGATTTCTTGGGAGAAATCTTAGGAGCAACAGCTAAAAGATTTTCTGAAAAATAGTTCAAAAAAGTCCCGTTGTATTTGATTCGTTTTTTTCAATCAAGTGATATTTACGACTCTGAAGATTAACCACCAAGGCTTCGTCAGCACCCGTTCCAAATCCAGGCAAGTTATTCTGAGTCAGCTTGATTGGATTGTCAACTTCTCCACCGAGGTGAGTCAAGGTCTCTCGCAGGGCAATTCGCAAGAAAGCAAAATGTTCTACACCTTCTTTAGAAAATTGCACAAAAATCAAATCATTGGTCTTGAGATTTTCAGAAATACTGAACTCCTCTTTCCAGAGATTAGCCAGCGTTACTGATGTCTCCAACAAATCGTCTGTGATGTGATTGAAGAAGGGATTTTCTTCTTCGAAAATCCCAGTCTTGGCTTCATCTGAATACACACGTTCAATTTTTTTCCGCAGGTATTCTTCGATTTTTGGAGTGATATTGAGAAACTTATCCGCTAGAAACAGCTCAGTATCATCTGGGCTGAACTGGTGAATAATAGCTTTCTTAATATAAATGTCCATAAAATTTTTAGTCCTCGTATAATGGAAAGGCATCTGTCAATTCTTTGACTGCACTTCTCACTTCTTCTAAAACAGTCTCATTTTCTGCATTTTTAAGGGTTTTAATGATCAATTCAGCCACTTTGCGACTTTCTTCTTCACCAAATCCACGTGCAGTAATGGCTGCTGCTCCGATACGAATACCACTTGTCTTAAATGGTGACAAAGTTTCGTAAGGAATTGAGTTTTTTTATTTAAGGTAATATTGACTTCATCCAGTAAGTTTTGAGCAACTTTGCCGTTTTCTACAACTTTAGTCACATCCACTAGGAAGAGGTGGTTTTCAGTTCCGCCAGAAATGATACGAAAATCAGGGTCTTGCAAGAAGACAGCTGCCATAGCCTTGCTGTTCTTGATAACATTAGCAGCATATTCCTTGAAGGCTGGATCTAATACTTCTTTAAAGGAAACTGCCTTAGCAGCAACAACATGCTCCAATGGACCTCCCTGAATACCTGGGAAAATTGCTGAGTTGATTTTCTTGGCAAGTTCTTCGTCATTGGTCAAAATCAAACCACCACGTGGTCCACGAAGGGTTTTGTGGGTCGTTGTTGTAGTGATATGAGCGTATGGCACTGGACTTGGGTGAAGACCAGCCGCAACCAATCCAGCAATGTGAGCCATATCCACCATGAGCTTAGCACCTACAGCATCAGCGATTTCACGGAATTTTGAAAAGTCGATAATTTGAGAATAGGCTGAAGCACCTGCTACAATCAGTTTTGGTTTTACTTCTTGGGCTTGTTTCAAAATAGCATCAAAATCTAAAAGCTCCGTTTCAGGATCCACACTATAAGAAACAAAGTTGTAGGTTTGACCAGAGAAGCTAACAGGAGCCCCGTGGGTCAAGTGCCCACCTGCTGCCAAATCCATCCCCATAACCGTATCGCCAGGCTCAATCAAGGCCATGTAAGCTGCACAGTTGGCTTGGCTTCCTGAGTGAGGTTGGACATTAGCAAATTTTGCACCGAAAATTTCTTTTGCGCGTTCAATGGCTAGACTCTCTACCACGTCTACCACATCAGTTCCACCATAATAACGGCGTCCTGGATAGCCTTCGGCATATTTATTTGTCAGGATAGACCCTTGAGCGGCCATAACAGCCTTGGAAACTACGTTTTCCGAAGCAATCAATTCGATGTTGTTTTGTTGGCGTTCTTCTTCTTTGGCAATAGCATTCCAGAGATCAGCATCGTATGCTTTAAAATCGTCTTTGTCAAAAATCATAGGTCTTCTCCTTTATAGTGTGACTAGTCCTTCAGCTTGGTTTTACAATAAGAAAATAAACTAAAAGATGCGAATAAACCGTTTTTGCACTTTATCACAAGTATAACCAACTTTTTCGTAAAATGCATGAGCAGTCAGACGATGATCGGCAGAGTTTAAGCGGATAAACCCATAGCCACGTCTTTTTGCTTCTTGCTCCAACCCTTGTAACAAGCTTTTACCGATACCTTGACCCTGCGCTTGAGGTGAAACTGCTAAGGCTAAGATATTAAAGCCTGCTTTGGAATAGAGGGATTCGTACACTTCAGCGTGGACATATCCAAGTAGGACATGACTGGCTACATCCTCATAGCCAAGTAGGAAATGATGGGAATCCTGAGACAGTCTAGCTAGTTGACTAGCTGTGTCCTCTGGACTAAAAGAATACCCCAAAGCCTCTTGGTTAATGTCACATATAGCGTTCACATCTGTTTCTTGTAAATCTCTTAGCATCTCATTCCTCCTCAAAAGAAATCTCTGGTAACTGAGCAAGAATATCCTCTCGCTTAATGGCCCCTTGGCGTAAGATTTTCACCTTGTCTCCAGACAAATCCAAAATAGTTGAATCCTGTCCAGTTAGAAAAGCATCGTCTTCAAAACCCAGAACCTCTTGGTCAAAATCCTCTAAAATTTGATTAAAGGTTACTCCACTTGCCTGACCTGAGATATTTGCAGACGGCCCAATCAGAGGTCCTGTCACTCGAATTAAATCTAGTGTGATAGGATGACTGGGCATCCGAAATCCAACAGTAGCAAGGCCAGAATTGACCCAATAGGGGACTCTATCATTAGCTTCGAGAATAATGGTCAAGGGACCTGGTAAAAAAGTCTCTACAAGTTTTTGTAGATAAGTTGGATGATTCTTAGAAAAGTGTAAGATGTCCTCTAGAGAAGCGACATTGAGATTGAGCGCCTTATCTCTAGGACGACGTTTGAGCTGGTATACATAATCAACTGCTTTTTCGTCTAGAGCCTTGGCAAAAAGACCGTAAACAGTCTCGGTAGGTAAGACGACTGCCCCACCCTTCTCTATCTCTTCTCTAATCCTGTCCATCATCAACCACAACCATCCTATCTTGACCGAATTGGTCCTTGAGTGTTCGAACTCTTTTATCAGGAAGATGTTTCCTAAAAAGTTCAGGAACACTTTGACCTTGCTTGTATCCAATTTCAAGGTAAATCTTACCACCATCTTTGAGATAGTCTTTTGCATCTTCCGCAATTCTACGGTAAATAACTAGACCATCCTCATCTGCAAAGAGGGCTAGGTGAGGTTCTGAATGCAAAACATTCAAACCCACCTCTGACTCATCTTCACGAGAGATATAGGGTGGATTGGAAACAATTATATCATATTTTGATGAAATTTCGGAGAAACAGTCAGATTTTTTAAAAAATATATTAAGATTTTGATTTTTAGCATTCTCTAATGCAAGGTCAAGCGCCTCTTGAGAAATATCTGTCGCTGTCACTGACCAATCTGTTCTGTTTTTGCTAATGCAAGGGCAATAGCGCCACTTCCAGTCCCGATATCTAAGACCTTAAGATTTTCCTCAGGATTCTCAGCTAGGATAATCTCAAGCAACTCCTCTGTCTCTGGACGAGGAATCAAAACCCGCTCATCAACTCTCAACTGCATTCCATAAAAAAATCTGCATGACCGATGATATACTGGGCTGGTTTATGAGCCGCTAACTGCTGATAAATTTCCTCTACAAATACTTCTTCCTCTTTTGTCACTTCCTGCTGGAGGACAAAAACAAAGTCTGTAAAAGATAGATTTTTTTCAGACTACGATAGACAAAAAGAGGCTTTCTGCTTCCTCTCCTTGTCTTATCAACTCTTCTTCAAAAATCTGAAAAATAATTGAGCTAATTTCATTATTTGTTTAATTCTTCTAATTTTTTTGTGTTTGGTCATAGAGCACCAAGGCATCCACAACTTCATCTAGTTTACCAGACAAAAATCGTATCTAGTTTTTTTGGAGGGTCAAACCAATACGGTGGTCAGTCACACGGTTTTGTGGGAAGTTATAAGTACGAATCCGTTCTGAACGGTCACCAGTACCAATTGTAGACTTACGCTCAGCGTCTTGTTCGTCTTGTGCAATCTGAGCAAAGTGGTCAGCAACACGCGCACGGATAATCTTCATAGCCTTCTCGCGGTTCTTCTGCTGGGTACGTTCTTCCTGCATTTCAACCTTGATATTGGTTGGCAAGTGAACGATACGAACGGCTGTCGCAACCTTATTGACGTTCTGTCCACCAGCACCAGAGGCATGGTAGATGTCGACACGAAGGTCTTTTGGATCAATATCGTATTCAACTTCTTCCACTTCAGGCATGACCAAAACTGTCGCTGTCGAGGTGTGGACACGGCCTTGGCTCTCTGTCACAGGGACACGTTGCACACGGTGCGCACCAGATTCGTACTTAAGCTTAGAGTAAACAGACTGACCTGAAACCATGGCAACCACTTCTTTGAAACCGCCGACACCGTTCATAGAAGCCTCCATGACCTCAAAGCGCCAACCTTGAGCTTCAGCATATTTCTGATACATGGTCAGAAGGTCACCAGCGAAAAGAGCTGCTTCATCTCCACCAGCGGCACCACGGATTTCAAGAATGATATTCTTATCATCATTTGGATCTTTAGGAAGGAGTAAAATCTTTAATTTCTCCTCATATTCTTCCTTTTCAGCCTTAGCATCCTTGAGTTCTTGCTTGGCCATTTCTTCCAAGTCCGCATCTCCACTTGATTCTTTAATCATCTCTTCGGCATCAACGATGTTTTGAAGGACTTGTTTGTACTCACGGTAGGCTGTTACTGTATCACGAGTTGAAGCCTCTTCTTTTGAAAGCTCCATGAAACGCTTGGTATCCGAAACCACATCTGGGTCACTGAGCAACTCTCCTAATTCTTCATAACGGTCTTCTACAGCTTGTAGTTGATCATAGATGTTCATTTTTCTTCATTCTCCTTATTGATTTCAGGGGCAAAATAATGTTTACGGCAAACTGAGATATAGGTTTCATTACCACCAATTTGGATTTGTTCTCCCTCATAAACGGGCAGTCCATCCTGTGTACGTAAGACCATAGTCGCTTTTTTCTTACAGTACTGGCAAATGGTCTTAATTTCATCAATCTTATCTGCTAAGAGCAAGAGATACTTGGAACCTTCGAACAGTTCATTGCGAAAATCATTTTTCAAACCAAAGCCATGACGGGTATATCTAGCTCATCCACAACACGAGCTAGGTCGTAAACATGGTGACGCTTGAGAAACTGGGCCTCATCAACCAACACACAGTAAGGTGTTTCTGGTAAATCACGGATAAATCCAAAGATATCAGTCGTTTCCTCAATCGCAATGGCAGGGCGTTTCATACCGATTCGACTTGACACATAGCCAACACCGTCACGGGTATCCAGAGCTGAAGTCATAATCACAACACCTTTTCCTTGCTCCTCGTAGTTATAGGCCACCTTAAGAATCTCGATTGTCTTTCCAGAATTCATGGTCCCATAACGATAATACAACTGTGCCATGTTTCTTGCTTCACGTCCATTTCTAAATTTTTGCTACATTCTAGTATATCATAATTTTCTTAAGCTTTAAACGGCAAAATGTGGTAAAATGGAAGAAATCAAAAACTAGTGGAGGAAGCCATTATGCCATTTGTACGCATCGATTTATTTGAAGGACGCACGCTCGAGCAAAAGAAGGCTCTTGCTAAGGAAGTAACGGAAGCTGTTGTTCGTAATACTGGAGCCCCTCAATCAGCTGTTCATGTTATTATCAACGACATGCCTGAAGGAACTTACTTCCCACAGGGTGAAATGCGCACCAAATAAGCTAGCTTAAGCAGAATTGCTTAGGCTTTTTCAATATCCAAGTAGCATTCATTGAAGAAATAGATCAAATTTGTTACAATTTTAGAATAGATTTACAAACTTATAAAAAGAATAATTTTTTTAAAGGAAATATTATGATTACACGTGAATTTGATACCATCGCTGCTATCTCTACTCCACTAGGTGAAGGGGCTATTGGTATTGTCCGCCTGAGCGGAACAGAAAGTTTTGCTATTGCGCAAAAGATTTTCAAAGGAAAAGACTTGACCAAGGTTGCCAGCCATACCCTTAACTACGGTCACATAGTTGATCCTCAGACAGGAAAAGTCATGGATGAAGTTATGGTCGGGGCTATGAAATCTCCAAAAAACCTTCACTCGTGAGGATATTATCGAGATTAACACCCACGGTGGGATTGCGGTTACTAATGAAATATTGCAACTAGCTATTCGTGAAGGGGCTCGCATTGCAGAACCTGGTGAATTTACCAAACGTGCCTTTCTAAACGGTCGTGTAGACTTGACACAGGCTGAGGCGGTGATGGATATCATCCGTGCAAAAACTGATAAAGCAATGAATATTGCAGTGAAGCAATTGGATGGTTCTCTTTCTGACCTCATTAATAATATTCGCCAAGAAATCCTCAATACACTTGCCCAAGTTGAGGTCAATATCGATTATCCTGAGTACGACGATGTTGAGGAAGCTACTACTGCTGTTGTCCGTGAAAAGACAATGGAGTTTGAACAATTACTAACCAATCTTCTTAGAACAGCCCGTCGTGGTAAAATCCTTCGTGAAGGAATTTCAACAGCTATCATCGGACGCCCCAACGTTGGTAAATCCAGCCTTCTCAACAATCTCCTACGCGAAGACAAGGCTATCGTAACAGATATCGCTGGGACAACACGTGATGTCATTGAAGAATACGTCAACATCAACGGCGTTCCCCTAAAATTGATTGATACAGCGGGTATTCGTGAAACGGATGATATCGTTGAACAAATCGGTGTTGAACGCTCTAAAAAAGCCCTTAAAGAAGCTGACTTGGTTCTTCTAGTGCTAAATGCCAGTGAAGCGCTGACCGCTCAAGATCGCCAACTCTTAGAAATCAGCCAAGATACAAAACCGCATTATTCTTCTTAACAAAACGGATCTTCCCGAAGCTATTGAAACTTCGGAACTTCCAAAAGATGTCATCCGTATTTCAGTCCTTAAAAACCAAAACATCGATAAGATTGAAGAGAGAATAAACAACCTCTTCTTTGAAAATGCTGGTTTAGTTGAGCAAGATGCTACTTACTTGTCTAATGCTCGTCACATTTCCTTGATTGAGAAAGCAGTTGAAAGCCTACAAGCTGTTAACCAAGGTCTTGAACTGGGTATGCCAGTTGACTTACTGCAAGTAGATTTGACCCGTACTTGGGAAATTCTCGGTGAAATCACTGGAGATGCGGCTCCTGATGAACTTATCACCCAACTCTTTAGCCAATTCTGTTTAGGAAAAATAAGAAATCCATGATCGTTCATTCGGTCATGGATTTTATTGTCTTTATTAGTAATCTGGTCTTAAGACACCTGTTACAGTTGCCTTAGTTGCTTCGTAGTCGCCATCTACGACAACCTTGATAATGCGTTTAGCATCTTCTTCTGGTGCTGGAACAAGAGGTAGACGAGTTGGTCCAGCTTCAAATCCCATATAGTTAAGAACAGCCTTAACTGGAGCAGGACTTGGATATGAGAAGAGGGCATTAACCTTAGGAATGAATTTACGCTGAATTGCTGCGGCTTTCTTCATATCGCTTTCTGCAATGGCAGTAAACATCTCATGCATTTCATCCCCATTTGTATGAGATGCAACAGAAATAACCCCATCCGCACCAAGATTCATGGCATGAAAAGCATCTCCATCTTCACCAGTGTAAATCAAAAAAACTCTTCAGGCTTATGCTCAATCAAGTAAGCCATATTAGCCAAGCTCGTACATTCTTTAACACCGATGATATTTGGATGGTCAGCCAAACGAAGCATGGTTTCTGGAGTTAATTCGACAACCACACGACCTGGAATGTTATAGATAATAATAGGCAAATCTGAAGCATCTGCAATGGCCTTAAAATGTTGATACATGCCTTCTTGAGAAGGTTTGTTGTAGTAAGGAACAATAGCAAGCCCAGCAGCAAAACCACCGAATTCTGCTACTTCTTTGACAAACTCGATCGAGTCTCGCGTATCATTGGTACCGACACCAGCAATAAGCGGTACCCGACCATTAACAACTTTTTGTACAGCAGTAAAAATCTCCAACTCTTCATCGTGAGTCAAGGTAGGACTTTCAGCTGTCGTACCAGCAAGAAGAATTCCATCCGTGTGATGAGCCAGCAAATGCTCAATCAAGGCTGGAATAGCATCAAAATTGATAGAACCATCATCATGAAAAAGGAGTAATGAAAGCTGTGATGATTTTACACTCTTTTAAATCTTGATAAGACATGAGAAACACCTCTCTATTTCAAAGAAGGAGTTCATCTGAACTCCTAAACAATATGACTATTTTAATTCAAATTTCAATTCAGCTGTTGGACGAACCAAGCCACGTTCGTGCAAAGTTTCAGCAATCTGAACTGAGTTCCAAGCAGCCCCTTTAAGAAGGTTATCTGAAACAACCCACATATGGATCCCTTTTTCTGCATCCAAGTCTTTACGGATGCGACCAACAAAGGTATCACGTGAACCCACTGCATTGATAGCTTGCGGATAGATTTGATGAGCTACATCATCTTCAAGGACAGCACCTGGGAAGGCTGCGATAGCTGCTTTTACTTCTTCGATTGGAGCAACTTCTTTTGTTTCGATATAAACTGACTCAGAGTGAGCTGATAAGACTGGAATACGCACACAGGTTGCAGATACTGCAATGCTATCATCTTCCATAATTTTTCTTCGTTTCCTTAGTCATCTTCATCTCTTCGTAAGTGTAATCATTGTCAGTGAAGACATCGATTTGTGGAAGAGCGTTGAATGCGATAGGATAATGTTTCTTGTCACCACCTGAAGGCAAGATTTCGGCATGTAAATCACGTGGTTTCACCCCATCATTCAAGACCTCACGAAGTTCACGTTGTGTCTCAAGAATTGCTCCCATACCAGCACCTGAAACGGCTTGGTAGGTTGAAACGATAATGCGGTCCAAGCCCCATTTTTGGCGAACTGGCTCAAGAGCTACCATCATTTGGATTGTTGAACAGTTAGGGCAGGCAATGATACCGTTGTGGGCATCCAGTGCATGAGCATTGACCTCTGGAACAACCAAAGGAACATCTGGATTTTGACGGAAGTAGGAAGTATTGTCAACTACGACTGCACCTGCTTTTACAGCATATGGAGCATATTTTGCAGATGTAGAACCACCTGCTGAAAAGAGAGCAATATCCACCCCTTCAAAAGCTGTCTCAGTTGTTTCTTCAATCGTAATATCTTGGTCTTTAAATTTTTAAAGTCTTACCTGCTGAACGTGCCGAAGCAAGTAAACGAATTTTATCGATAGGAAGAGTTGATTCTTCCAACATTTTTATCATCTGAGCACCGACTGCACCTGTCGCGCCAACTACTGCAACTGTATATCCCATAAATAACCTCTTTCGGAATTTTCTAAAAATTTCTATAATAGATGTATTATACTACTTTTTTTCAATGAATTGCAAACCTTTTTTTCATAAATTTTTAAGAAAATAAAAAAATCCCTGATCATAGACCAGGGATTAAGAGGCATCTTCATGTGATGAGCAGGTTCACACAACTCATCAAGGTCCGCTCCTGCGTTATGACCTCCTTATGCTCAATAGTGGTCCGAAAACCACCTATCGACTCATCGCATAGACCATTCTACTAGATAAGAACTGTTTTGTCAAGAACAATTTATTTTCAACCTCTTTCTATTGAAAGAGGTTAAATCATTATTGATGAACGGCTTGAGCTGCTGTACCTACTATCTGCAAAAGAGAATCACTTTGTCAACAGCCAAAACTCCTCAGGTTCGTTCTACTAGGGTCTATAGAGAAAACCCTTGCTGCCCAACGTGTTTCCTTTCTCATCATGCAATTGCCGGGACTGAACCGATGACCCCATCCTCACCATGGATGCGCTCTGCCAACTGAGCTAAAATCAGCTTACCTCAAAAAGTATACTATAGTTCATGTTCTTGTCAAGCGCTCTCTTTTTAATTTTCTCGAATGAAAAAGCTAGATTTAGCAAGAATCTAGTTTATAAACTTTTATTTTGTGAGGTCGATTCGCTGTCCCAGTTTTCCGATTAGAATCGTACTCACTGATAAGTGATGCAAACTCTCCAACCCGTAGAGAACTGTGAAAGAAGAATGGAGCTTTCTAGCAAGAATGAAGTTCTGCCAATGGTAATCATTGAAATGGAGAAGAGGATTGAAAAGAAGAGATGATCTTTTCGAATCAAACCATATGAACAAATAGTCTTTTGCTTGTACTTTAAGTAAAAGAGCCAAAACACCTAGACTTAAGGAAAATCTCAGAGTAGATCCTCGCCGACAAAGACATCTATTAGACCAAAAGCTAAAGAAATTAGCAATCATACAACCAATCGTCACACCGATGATAGTATTTGAGGATTGTAAAAGCCAAGAAAAATTCATCATCTCAGAAATACGGAACTGGTAAGTCACTGTAGCTAATGGCATTAAGGTGGGGTGATGGTCAAAACCACATAGATAGCAAGCAACGATAGCAATATCTGCCATGTCACGAACAGTTAATTTTTCATGTTTTCTCCTTTGGCGGTTTCCCGCGTAAAATATGCTTGGTGAAAGAAGCTACACCAAGGGTTGAGATTATCAACTTACTAGTATAGTACAATAGCTAGCTTTATGCTATACTCAAAAATCATGAAAAACTAATAAGAGCATTCTTTCGATATCGAATCCTCTCCTACTTATTTTTCGATGAGGCTACCACTTTGGTCTCTGATTTTATCATCGTTTTATTTCACCATACTAGCCATCAGGAAATCCTAGCAACTGCACTTGCAAATATTATCGGGATTCTTTTGCCTTTTCTCACAAATGATACATATCGTCTTTAAACAAGAGAGAAGAAATTGACTGACCCGTCTGGCTAAGTTTTTCTTAGCTCGTCTCTACTCTTGGTCTTGACGTTCTTTTTAACTTATATCTTTGTTACTATCTTATCCTGATATTATCTGGCCAGTTTGTCAAATGTACATACTAGATAGGTTAATACCATCGAAACGCTATATCTAGCACAGATATTGATCATCATTCTTAACTATATTTTTCAGTAAAAGTCTACGTATTTTTAAAAAGGAAATGCATGCTGACACATTAAGCTTTGCTAATCTTTAGCTATTTTCAGGTATAATAAGATTGAAAAGTTTTGAAAGGAATTTATGAAAATGTTAAAAGGATCTTAAAGAATTTTTGCTTTCGTGGTAATGTCGTTGACCTCGCTGTCGGTGTGATCATCGCCTCTGCTTTTGGTGCTATCGTTACTTCACTTGTAAAATGATATCATCACTCCACTTATCTTGAACCCAGCTTTTGAAAGTATGCGAAACGTAGAACGCATCGCTGAACTTTCATGGAATGGTGTTACATATGGTAAATTCTTGAGTGCTATTATCAACTTTCGTGATTGGTACTGTTCTTTTTCTTCGTTATTAAAAGCTATTGAAAAAGCCTCAAAACCTTCAGTAAGAAAGAGGAGTCAGTTGAGGATAGCACCTGCCGCTCCAACTGAACTGGAAGTTCTTCAAGAAATCAAAGCTCTTCTTGAGATAAGACAGATAAAGGATCTAGCTTTAAAGCTAAATCTTTTTTTCTCTTTACTCTTTTGCACTTCCCAGCCTTTTTCGAGCATTTTCTTAATTACGTAAGGCATCTTCACATTTTCACGGCCTTTTTCTCAATCAGTTTTTGACAAATTCTGCGCATTTGAAGGTCGTCTGTCCTCCATAATGTCCTTGGTAGTAGCTGAAGGAGCTAACTCGTCAAAGGTTTCTTCTTCTGGGAGAAAAGTCCTTAAATTCTTTGTTCATTGGCCTCATAGTATCAACTACAGCGTCAATTAAACGAGCTATCCGTATTGGGCATAGGTGGACGATGGTAGGTGACACCTAATTCTTGACACAACTCATAACATTCCACATCGTTATCAAACAAGACTTCGATGTGCTCACTGATAAAGCTAATCGGGACAAAAATATAATGCTCTGGATGTTGCTTTGTTCTCGTAAATATTCTAAGACATCTGGCTTAGATCCAAGGGATTCCAATATCGCTTCGCCTGCCAAGTATTGCGATACTGAGCATTGTTAGACTGAGTTGCTCTGCTATCAACTTGCTATTATCAAAAATCTGATCGATATAAGGATCTCCAAAGTCCAAGGCAAAAATTGGAACACCGTGAGCTGGAGAAGATTACCTTAAAAGACTCTTCTCCCACATGGTTTCGTCAAAATTTTCTAATCTCATCTGTCCAGAAGTCCAGCAAAGGCTGTTGCTGATACCAGTCCTTAATGACTAAAAATTGGATCTGCTGGCTTTCCAAAAACTTTTCATACCCCATGACTGAGTAAAAGGAATAATGAGGTTCCAAAATCAAAGCAAATACACTCTTTCAACACCATCAGCCTCCATCTGCTTGATCACATCAGGGATAGCGGCTGAGAAAATTTGTTAGCAAAAGTAGATGCCATACTTTCTCCTAAACGTTCCTTTGACTAAATTGGACCTCTCTCACGTAACTCTCAGCGGTGTTCCACCTATACGAACATAGTTGTCATAGAGAGTCTGAATCTCGTGATCTTCGGGCCTCACCTCCACTGACGAATGTGTTGGTATCCGCCACACTCTCAAAGGTAATCTCTTCTGGTGAACCGAAGGTCATCATTAAAATTGCTTTTTCATTGATATGTCCTTGTGATATCACACCATTGTACCATGAAAATATATCATAAATAAACGCTTTCATCCAGCTCTTATTTTTATTTACTTTTTGTCTTTCTCCATTCTATGATAAGCAATGATGATATTAAAGGAGTTTTCTATGAATTACCCGAACCTTTTAGAACGTGGACCTACGTTACACAAGGCGCGTTCTGATGAACACTGACTCACTACTTCCAAGCACGCAAAGTCAGGTAGATTTTGCGACCAATGTTCTCATTCCTGAAATGAAACGTGTTTGTCTGCAAAATGTTTACTACTCTCCCGAATGGTTTTGCCATTGGTACCTTTACCAGCTAATGATCCCAGCCCTGACACGCAAGATTGGCTTCTATCTCCCACATGGATACAGCTGATTTTAATGCTGAGGGAGTTAATCCGCAAGTCATCGAAATTACGATGGTGGAGCCATTGACTAGGTAATTCTGGATTTAAACTCGATCCAGCTGACTTTAAGAGTCTTGAAAAATATCCAGGCCAAACGCTCATCACAACTGATGGCAATGACCTTACTGCGCTGATGACAAGTCAGGATTGCTGAGATTATGACTGCTATCGAATATTTGATAGCTCATCCTGGAAATCAAACACTGGAGATTCGAGTTGGTTTTGGACCAGATGAAGAAATTCTGTGTTGGAGCTAATAAAGTTTTGATGCTGAAGATTTTGATGTTGACTGCTCTTATACTGTTGATGGTGGACCACCAGGAGAGCTTCAGCACGAGACCTTTCTCAGCAACACTGGGTGCTGAACTCCATTTCCAAGGCCGCAATGTCCACCTCCTGGTACTGCTAAAGGTCAGATGGTCAATGCCCCTTCAGAGACAATCGATTTTCATAATCAACTTCCAGAGAATGACCGACCTGAATTGACAGAAGGTTATCAAGGGCTTCTATCATCTTATGGATGTGACAGGTAGTGTCGAGGAGGCGCGTGCAAGCTATATCATCCAGACTTTTGAAAAAGATGCCTTTGAAGCTCGTAAAGTAGCTATGCAGCTATCTGCTGACAAGATGAATCAAGAACTTGAAAGTAATCTGAGTGACCTTTGACTCTGACAGACCAGTACTACAATATGAAAGAAGTCATTGAGAAAAGATATGACACTCTATTACCATTGCTAGAGCTGTTATGGAAGATTTAGGTATCGCTCAATTATCGAACCAATCCGTGGTGGAACAGATGGCTCTAAGATTTCCTCGTGGGAGATCCTAACCCAAATATCTTTGCGGGTGGTGAAATATGCATGGACGTTTTGAATACGTCAGCCTTCAGACTATGGAGACGTGCAGTCGATACCATCATTGTATTGTAGCTTATAAAGACTAAAAAGACGAGGTAGCCCAGCATACTTCGCCCTTTCTTTTATTCGTTTGGCATGAGCACTCTGGCCTCAGACTCACTTTGCGCATGCTTTTCTGTCGCTTTAAGAAGCAGCCTGTTTCACGTGTCTGTCAGACTTAGATTGACTATCAGTTTCACTTTGCTTTTTGAACGGAGTTCTTGGTCTCAAGCCATCGATGATTCTTTAGCTAGAGTGAGGAGACCTTCTCTTATCACTGCTCATCGCAAGTTTATCAAATAGGGCATCAACACGTTCAAAGTCAGCATCGATCCTTTGTTATCCTCCAAATACTTGTGAAGATGTAGAGCAAGAGCTGTAGAGTTTCTTTTGGTAGATGATTACGGCTTCTGTGGATCTTGTTCTGCTTCTCTTTTCCTCTCGTTGGATAGTTGCCGCAATACGATCAGTGATCTCGCCAGTGTTTTCAGCCTGCCGAAGGTCTCGCATTTTCCTTTTCAGTAGCCGCTTTTGATATTAATGCCGCTTCAGCTAGGGATCGTTTGACCCCGCCTCTTTGGTGACACGTGCTAGGAGTTGGCCAGCTGTAGTTAGGAGAGAGCATCCACTTCTTCCCTCTCACATGGCAACCTGCCTCTTCTGGCATAAAATCACCTCATAGAGTTCTTTGAAAGGAATCTCATAGATAGCTGCTCAGCGGTTTGACTTATCTCACCTTTTCGTATCTCAGAATAGTCTTACCAGCTTTTGTAGAAACGGGTTCTTTCTTTGAGAGCTTCTTCTACTTCTAGCTTCTAGTTTCGTAACAGTTGGGAATAACTTGTTCAAGTCGGTCGCTTTGAGGAAAGATTGCGACTGGTGCAAAGTTCCCATGTCAACTCATGGCAACACGGTTCCGAAGTTCTTTCTCTCAAAAACGTGACCATCAGATACATGTTCATAGAAATACTTGATGTACTCTCCATTCTGTTGTAACCCCCTGTCCGATCTCGGAAATCTTGCAAGGCCTGAAGTTTCGGCTTCAATGGCGCCCAACTCTGTCTCATCTTGTGCTAGTTTTGCTTCCAAGAAATGCAAAATGTACCAAAAGCTCTTCTTAGGCAATCCATAAGTATCGGTATCCAGTGAAAACGATCTTATCTACAAGGGCTTTGATACTTCCTATCTAAAGGTGAAGTTTCAATCTGGTGCCAAGCACTTTGATCCACATGGATGTATTTGTTTATCAAAGATCCAAGGTCACTAGGGTATCCAGCAGCTGAGTGTTTGTCATGCAAGTTTTCATGTTCTCGGTAAATTGACCCAAAGCAAGTTCAACACGTCTCTGCATGATTGGCTGGTCTTTGTAGAGACTTCTGCTATCTGCTAATAGTTGATCCACCTTTAGAAAGAACAGTTTGCTCGTCAAAAGCTCGGCTGATAGCTCGATTGTAAGCCGGAATCTGTTCTTTCAGAGCAAACTCCTACAGCCCTTGGTCTGAACTCTTGATGTAGTGATT